>Ga0163109_10001023_pt1 | contig 22152 bp, 20 predicted proteins | sample CRUFie1St13metaG_FD_108704 | JGI IMG/M metagenome (GOLD analysis project Ga0163109, IMG submission 108704) | Marine microbial communities from the Costa Rica Dome - CRUD Field 142mm St13 metaG | ecosystem: Environmental > Aquatic > Marine > Oceanic > Photic zone | place: Costa Rica: the Eastern... | reverse complement strand
CGCAAAACAATATTTTGATGAATACTGCATAAAGGCATATACACTAGACATGAAAAATTTACAAGACCTTTTGTATGATACTTATTACACTTTCTTCAAGTCAAAGCCTTTTCACAAAGAACAGAGAATATGCGAAAATACAGGAAAACTAAAAATTGAACAGGTTGATAGGTATGTTAGAGATAAGGCAGGTTTAGAAAGAGAGACTGGTGATCAGTATTGGGACAGTTTATACTTTTTTGTTAGACAAATTGAAACAGGCGTTTTAGTGAAAGAGAATGTTAGGCGAGATTTGTTGAAAAAAGTAAGAGTTATAAGAAATTTGCATCCAAAATCAAATCTAGATAGGTATTATAATGAGTACATTACAACAGCTGGCGATTTGGGTGAAGCTGCCGCATCATCTAATTACAATCAAAATTTAGCAAAGTATATTGAAAATACAAACAGAGCTTTAAGCATAATAGATAATTTTTTCCTTGACAGAAACTCAAGATTAGCTAGAATGATAGAAGCAAATAACAGAAAGAAAAGTAATATGAACATTCTTGATCAAGGAATAACCGAGCAGGAAGCAATGATAGAGCTTGGTGCTGTGTATGCTCAGTCTGGTGGCGGTGAGTCTGGCGGCGGTGGATCTTCTGGTGGCGGCGGGGCCTCTGGCGGTGGAAGTGGCGGATATTAGTGATTATTCAAAAAATTGACAACAAGGGAGACTGCAATCTTTTTGTTTCTGATAGTGGGCAGATTTTTGAAGCAGAAAATTTAGAATATTCAGGTACTTGGTCATATTTTGATGACGTTTCAGACAAAGCTACCATAGCCCAACTTCTAATTCAGGCTAAAACTATAGATAAAGCATGCCCCCCGCATCTTAAAGAAGATCTGGACAGAGTAAATAGAAAAATGGACAGAGTCAAAAAGGCACTGGTAACAGCCAAGGTTGATTGCAATACAAATTGCTTGTACGAGATAATTCCAGAACATATATTGATTGATTATTATCAGGTTAAAAATACCATAACCAAACATATTATAGAAAACAATCAGAAGACTAGTATTTACGATCATCTGCTTGGTGCATCAAAACTTGTTTCAGACATTAAAAAAAATAACATCAAATTAGATATGAAAAAGTTAAAAAGATCACTTGGCCCTTCAAAGATAAATAGGTTTTTTCGCAAGATTAAAAAACTTACTATGAGAATAGATTATGATATCTTTGGTACAAAGACTGGAAGACTAACTTGTAAAAAGAAGACTTTTCCTATTTTAAATCTAGATAGAGAGTTGCGCAAGTTTGTTGTGCCAAACAACGATCTATTTCTAGAGATAGATGTTAACGGTGCAGAACTGAGAGCACTGCTGTTTTTATTAGATAGAGAACAGCCAGACTTAGACATACACGATTGGAACTGTCGAAATGTTTTTAATAATTCAATTACCAGAGATGAAGCAAAGAAAAGAGTATTTGCCTGGCTCTATAACCAGGAGTCTAGCGATCACCTTTTAAATAAAGAATATGACAGAGATAGTATAAAATCAAAGTTTTACGACGGAGAGAAAATTACTACTCCTTATGGCAGAGTCATAGAATGTGATGAGTTTCACGCTGTAAATTATATATTACAGTCTTTTTCTAATGATATTTTATTAGAGCAAGCTCAAAAAATAAACTTGACTCTTAAAGACAAAAACAGTAATATTGCTTTTATGATGCATGACTCGTTGATTTTAGATTACTCTTCAGAAGATATATCGGTTGCTAAATCTATAATTAAAATGTTTGAAGAAACTAGATTTGGTAAGACAAGAGTGAACGTAAAGATGGGTAAGAATTTGCTGGACATGAAAGAGGTATCATGGAAAAAATAATAGCTCTAGGAACCTCTGCCTGCAACCTTGCAAGCCATTTTGAAAATTATGAACAGTACAAGGTTTATAAGATAAATGACAAAGGCGATAGAAAACAAAATAACTTTATAAAAATACCAACCCTCAACAATCCAGAGGATTATGAAACTGTTAATTTAAATTTTAAGCGTAAGCTTACTAAAGTTGAAGGTGACATTCTTTTTATGGTTAGCGGCTGCTCAAGGGCTGCAGCTGCGTCTTTGGTTATCTTGGAGTACCTCTCTAAGAAGTGCAGTATATCTGTTCTGTACATAAAGCCTGATGTTTCTTTTTTGAGTGAAAAGGAAAAGCTACAAGAAAGAGTAGTATATGGTGTACTTCAAGAGTATGCTAGGTCTGCAGTTTTTAAAAATATTCTATTGGTATCCAACGAAACTATCGAAGAGTTTTTGCAAGAGGTTTCCATATCAGAACACTTTAATTTACTTAATAAAACGGTAGCTGATGCCTTCCATATGATTAACTATTTTAATCACGTTAAACCGGTCAGTTCTACGTTCTCAGACGTTTCTGAAACTTCTAGGATACATACCATTGGTTTTTTTGAGTTGGAAAATAATCAAGAAAATATGTTCTTTTCTCTTGACGAAGTAAAAGAAAAAAGATACTATTATGCTATAAATAAATCAACACTTGAAAGCGAGAAAGGTTTGCATAAAAAAATCCTAAATCAGTTGAAAGAAAAACAAACCCAAAATGTTGGAGTTAGTTATTCAATATACGAAACTGACTATGAAACCAATTTTGGGTTTGTTGTAGAATATTCTTCACAAATTCAAAGATAATGCTTGACACATTAAAAAACATTTAGTATAGTATTAACAGTTGGTCGGGATATTAGCCGACCTGCTTTAGCCAAAAGAGCAAAAAAAGGAGATAGAAATGGCTTTAGATTTAGATAGAATGCGACAAAAACTAAACAATGTTACTGGTAAAGCTGGTGATACTAATCGAACAAATTTTTGGAAGCCACAAGATGGGGAAAGTAATATCCGTATTGTCCCAACAGCAGACGGCGACCCCTTTAAGGAAAAGTGGTTTCACTATAATGTGGCTCAAGGCGGCTTCATGTGTCCAAAGAAAAACTTTGGAGATGATTGTCCAGTTTGTAACTTTGCAACCAAGTTGTGGCAAGAGGGAACAGAAGAAAGCAAAAAAATGGCCAAGGGACTATTTGCAAAGCAGCGCTTTTTTTCACCGGTTCTCGTTCGCGGTGAAGAGTCGGAAGGTGTAAGAGTTTGGGGCTACGGTAAGCAGGCATATGAGAAGTTACTAACAATTGTTCTGGATCCAGACTATGGAGATATCACTGATCCAGACGATGGTAATGATCTTAAAATTATGTACGGTAAGCCAGCTGGTGCATCTTTTCCAAGAACAGACATTCGTCCTCGCCCAAGAAAGACGGTGTTGTGTGATGATGCAGTTGGAGGCGATGAACGATGTGCAGAATTGTTGGAAACTATTCCAAACTTTGAAACTCTATTTGAGGTAAAAACCTCGGAACAGGTCCAGGGTTTATTGGATGCGTATCTAGACGGTGACAATACTGGCGAGCAGGTTGAAAAATTTGGTGGTACCAAAAGTGAAACAACAGTTACCGGAACAGGAACCGATGCCGTTGAAGCAGCTTTTAACGATCTTTTAAACGGATAATTTATTAAACCGCAGGGGGGCACGGGTTATAGGTGCCCCTATTTTTCATTATAGATTAAACAGTATGCAAGTTGCGGATTGTTTAATCTCTTACGCATAAAGAAAGGAGGAGTAAATAGTGAAAAATCAAGTTGATAGCCATCTTTTGGCAGAAGAGCACAAAATAGAAAGCGAATATCGGTTGCGTTCATTACTGAAAAAGTTTTCAGAAGATAATGTAGAAGTTGATCGCAGTTTTCAAAGACGTGAGGTGTGGTCAAAGAAGCAGAAATGTGAGTATGTAGAGAGTTTTGCAAAGGGGTGGGCTGTATCTAAGTTTGTCTTTGCACAAGTTAGAGAAGCAAAGGAGTATTTTGAAGATCCATGCTCTCCAACAAAGTGCACTAACTCAAAACATTACTACCAAGAAATGTATGATCGGGCCAAGTACTATATTAATATAGATGCTCAAAATAGACTAGTAACCTTAAGAGAGTTATATAACAATGAGTTTGCATTCACTGGTTGGCTTCGTAACAATGAAGGTGTAGATGTATATATAAAAAACAAATTCTACAAAGACTTTCCTGAGTCTGTTAAATTAAATTTGGAACAGACTGCAACTACAGTTACGCGCTTTAACACTTTAACAGTAGACGAACTATCAGAACTTTATATTGCTTTAAATGCTGGAGTTAAACAATCAGCTCAAGAAATGCGAAATGCAATTAAATCTGCAATCGCAGAGTGGGTGAGGGATATGTCAAGCGACTTTGCACCCCTATTTAAGCATTTGGTATCCAAAAAGCACATTGCTAGAATGGTTGATGATGAACTAGTGGCAAAGTTTGCCCTTTCTCTAATTAGAGAATATAGACAAACTAAGGACGAGACTACTAGTAGTAAGGGCAAATTAAATACACCTGTGGGATTACCCTTGGGAAAAAGTGAATTAGATTATTTTTATAATAGAGGTAAGGCTGCGTATTCCATCGAAGATGAGGACAATTCTCCCTATCTTTCAAGTGAGCTTGAAAGGGTAGAGGGTATATTGTACGCCCTACAGGACTTGGTTATCTCAAACGAGGGAAAACTTAACAATAAAATTATTCCTGCAAGAGTCTGCTGGGCACTGCTTCATGCATGCACACACATTTACGATTCAGATTGCAGGGTTCTTGACCAAGATGTTCTTTATGATTTAGTTGTAAACACTGATATTTCCCTCTACGCAGACTCACAAGCAAAGTTTGCAGCAGAAGTAAAGTCGGCATTGAAAAATGATAGACAAACTCCTAGTGAAAGTGCCTTCTATCATAGACAGTCGCAACTTCCTCATCAAAGTGGGGACCGTGCTAGCCGAAGCGAGACTCTTATTGACAAACTAAAATCTAGTTCAAAGTTTAATTCACTCTTGGCAAAGAAGGAAGTTGATCAAATAAAGGAGGATAAAGTTGCTTAAAATGGTTAAACCAAAAACAGGGTCTTTAAATGTAGACGAAATAAGAAAACTTCTTAATAAGAAAGCGGGCAGGGAGATTGCCCACTCTCTTAAGGAGGACAACCCAACTGAGGTAAAGGAGTGGATTCCAACTGGTTCCAGGTGGTTAGATTCAATTATCTGCAAGGGTAAACTAGCAGGCATTCCTGTTGGTAAAGTTGTAGAGATTGCAGGTCTTGAGGCAACAGGCAAATCTTTTATGGCAGCACAAATTGCTGGTAATGCACAAAAGATGGGCATTGATGTTGTCTATTTTGATTCCGAGTCTGCTATTGATCCAGGCTTTCTAGAAAGAGCTGGCTGTGACTTGTCTAGGCTTATGTATGTCCAGGCAGAATCAGTTGAGTTTGTACTAGAAACTATTGAAGAGTTGTTATCTACAGATAACAAGTGGCTTTTTATTTGGGATTCTTTGGCTTTGACGCCATCTATCTCTGATGTTGAAGGGGACTTTAATCCACAATCTTCAATGGCTGTTAAGCCTAGGATTTTATCGAAGGGAATGTCAAAACTGACCGTTCCAATCGCTAATAATCAGGCTACTTTCTTAGTCCTTAACCAGCTAAAAACTAACATCACAAGATCTCCATCAGAGGCTATGGTAACACCGTGGGTAACACCTGGTGGTAAAGCTATGCATTATGCATACTCTTTGAGGATTTGGCTGACAGGCAGAAAAGCAAAGGCGGCTTTTGTATTGGATGATAATGGCTTCCGAGTTGGTTCGGAGGTGAAGGCCAAACTTGAGAAGTCAAGGTTTGGCACTGCAGGACGTCATTGTAACTTTAAAATTCTTTGGGGTAATACCGACACAGTCGGTGTCCAGGATGAAGAGAGTTGGTTTGAAGCAATTCAAATTTCAAACAGCTTAAAGCAGTCTGGCGCTTGGTACACACTTGTTTTTGAGGATGGGACAGAAAAGAAGTTCCAGCGCAAAAGGTGGACCGAAGAACTAAAAGATGAAAATTTTAGAAAAAGAGTTTTACAAATCATTGATGAAGATGTTATAATGAAATTCTGTAATAGAGAAGGAAACGCCGCTGACTTTTATGAGTCAGAGGAATCAGGAGACCCGCCAGTCAAGGAAGAATAAGTCCTCCCGCTTATCCTTGGCATTTAGGCACTCTAGTCTATCTAGAGTGCCTTTTTTTATACTTGGCTAATAATTATATTGTTAGGAGGTGCCTTACATGAAAGCCATTATGGAAAGTTGGAATAAATTTCTTATTGAAAACAAAAAGCAAGAAATAAGAGACCTTAAGTATGGTGAATTAAAGCATAATAAGCACAAGAAGAGACTATCTCAACAAACAAAAGTTATTGACGTTGAACTTTCTGATATTCCGATAACTAAATATCCAGCAAACGATAGCGATGCTGTTAAGGGCGAGCTTAAAAAAGTTCTCAATTCCATGACAAACAATAAAGAATTATCAAAGAAAGAATTAGAGCAAACAGACAAAAGACCTAAACAAATGTTTGTTAAATACTTAAAAGACAATGATCTTGACTTTGATAAAGACATGTTAGAGGACATTGTAAAGGATGTAGCTATAATAACTCTCAAGTTAAAAGTTAGGTATAACAGACCAAGACCAGAACAACTAGGCCCAAAAGTTGGCTATGATGTTAGCTCGATTAAAACTGAGACTGACGATACTCCAGCATACCCAAGCGGTCACACGGCTCAAGCTTGGACTTTAGCTTACTACCTAGCAGACAAGCACCCAAAACATAAAGACGAGTTGTATGATATTGCTGAAAAAATAGAACACTCAAGGATTGTTCGCGGCGCTCACTATCCTAGCGACAACAAAGAGGGCAAAAGTATAGCTAAAAAATATCTCTTCCCAAACATTAAATCAAGTTGACATAACCCGTCTTTTTTGGTATTGTATTATACACAATAAAACGAAAGGCACTTACACATGAATCTTGGCTATGCTTGCATCAACATGGGCTTCTCCAGTCTGCCAAAATCAAAAAGAATTACAACTAATCGCTCAATGATTAAGAAAACCTTTTTAGAGAAGGGTATTTCTTACGCATCCGAGCTGGCTTTGCAGAATGTAAAAGACTTAAAAAAGATTGTAGAATGGAATGAGCGAAACAATATCAAGTTTTACAGAATGTCTTCAGATATTTTTCCATGGATGAGTGAGTATGAATTTGGCGACTTGCCAGATTACAACGAGATTTGCTATGTACTTGACCAGGTAGGAGAGTTTGTAACACTAAACAACCAGAGACTAACTTTTCACCCTGGACCTTTCAATGTTCTTGGCTCACCCAAAGAATCTGTTATCAACAAAACAATCAAAGAATTAAACCAACATTCAGAGATGATGGACTTGATGGGTTTTATCCCAAGTCACTACAACAAAATCAACATTCATGTTGGCGGAACTTACGGTGGAGACTTTGAAGGTACGGCAAATAGGTGGTGTGAGAATTTCTTAAAATTAGATGAAGGCACAAGAGCTAGGCTTACCCTGGAGAATGATGATAAGGCTTCTATGTGGTCAGTTAAACACCTTTATGAGTTGATATACAGCAGGGTAGGCGTTCCAATCGTTTTTGACTATCACCATTTTAAATTTTGCACTGGCGGCCAATCTGAAGAAGAGGCGGTAAAGATGGCAGCGTCCACATGGCCCGATGGTATTAAGCCAGTAGTACACCTTTCTGAATCTAGAAGAGAAGAGCAAGGTGATAATAAAATTAGACCTCAAGCTCACTCTGACTATGTATACGAACCTGTTAATAATTATGGGTGTGACTACGATATGATGATTGAAGCAAAGGCAAAAGAGCTGTCTTTAATCAGGTATCGTGATCTATTGCTAGAGAGGGCAGCCTGATGAACGACAGGATTATGATCATCGATGCGCAAAATCAGTTTTTGCGCTCTTATATAGTTGACCCTAGCTTGTCTTCAAATGGCCAACCAATTGGTGGGTCCAAGGGGTTTTTAAAAATATTAAATAAGCTGACTAGAACTATTAAGCCCAGTGCAATTGTGGTTGTCTGGGACGGTGAAGGTGGTTCTCAAAAGCGAAGAGCGGTCAACAAAAACTATAAAGAGGGGAGAAAGCCAATCAGGCTAAACAGGGGCAACAGCAGCTTGACAGAGGAGCAGGAAAAACTAAATAGAATCTGGCAGCAACTTAGAATTATAGAGTATCTAAACTCTACTCCAGTGATTCAATTTATGGAGCCACATGTGGAAGCAGATGATGTAATTGCTTATGTTTGTAGGCTTAGCTTTTTAAGTGGCGCACAAAAAGTGATTGTATCTAGCGACAAGGATTACATCCAACTTTTAGATGATAACACTATTCTTTTCCGTCCGACACAGGATGAGATTTTAAACAAAAATAAAATCTTAGAGAAATTTGAAATTCACCCAAACAATTTTGCGATGGCTAGAGCTATTGTTGGAGATAAGAGTGATAATCTAAAGGGCGTCAAGGGAGTCGGCCTTGCCACTGTTGCAAAGAGGTTTCCATTTATGAAATCTGAAAAGGAAGCAATGTTGTCAGATGTTATAAATTTTGCCGAGCAAAATTCTGAGATTTTAAAAGTCTATACCAATGTTGCTAATTCCGAAAAGTTGATCAAAGAAAACTATCAAATTATGCAATTGTATTCTCCGTCGATATCAATACAGGGTAGAAACAGAATACAAGAAACACTAGAACAACACGTTCCAGAGTTTAACAAGACCTCTTTAAGAGGCATGATGCACAAAGACGGCATCGGGGAGATATCTTTAAATGATCTTTTCCAGTCATTTAATAAGATGGTGTCGGATTTTAATCTTCCATAAAATGATACCCTGTGGTATCATATACAAATACAAAATAGGCGGGAACAATGGAACAAGAAAGGGAAGACTTTTCTAGGTTTGGTAAATCTTTTCAAGAGGATTTGTGTCAACTAATTCTCAAGGACAGACCATTTGCGGATCAAATCTTTGAAGTCCTAGATATTAATTTTTTAGAGCTTAAACACTTGCAGATCTTCATAAAAAGGATTATTTCATACAGGGAGAAGTATGGAGTTCATCCAACGCAGAAGATTATGAATTCTATTATTAGGACTCAACTTAATAATGAAAACGAGTCAGTGCAAATTAGAATTAGAGATTATTATGCCAGAGTTTTATCTACAGATTTAGAACCAGAGGGTGCAACTTATATAAAAGATGTAGCTCTGGATTTCTGCAAAAAACAAAAGCTGAAAGAAGCTCTGATCAAGTCAGTAGACTTAATTAAGAAATCTTCATTTGATGAAGTGAGTCGTGTAATAAACGATGCAATCAAGCTTGGGGCAGATAACAATTTAGGTTATGAATACCTTAAAGACTTTGAAGCTAGATTCATTCCAAGGTTTCGTAATCCAGTCACAACTGGATGGAAAGAGATTGATGATATCTCAAAGGGCGGATTAGGCACTGGAGAGTTAGGTGTTGTAGTTGCTCCAACGGGTGCGGGTAAGTCAATGGTGCTGGTTCACTTGGGAGCACAGGCTCTAAAAGCAGGTAAAAATGTAATTCATTATACACTTGAGCTGGGGGATACAGTGGTTGCTAGTCGTTATGACAGTGCAATAACTGGCGTTGAGTTAAGAAACCTGGCAGTATTTAAGGAAAAAATTTATGATGAAATAAAAGAAATCAAGGGCAGACTGGTAGTAAAGGAATATCCAACGAGATCAGCAACAATTCAGACAATAAAAAATCACTTAGAAAAGATGAAAATTCGCGGTTTTGAGCCTGATATGATAATTGTTGACTACGGAGATTTGATTAGGCCAATTTCTTCAAGAAAAGATGAGAAAAGACACCAACTCGAAACTATTTATGAAGAGCTACGTGGTTTAGCACAGATTTGTGAGTGTCCTATTTGGACCGCTTCACAAACCAATAGGTCTGGACTAAATGCGGAAGTCATAACAATGGAGTCTATATCGGAAGCATTTAATAAATGTTTTGTTGCGGACTTTATCTTTTCTGTCTCGCGAACTGTAAAAGACAAAAATACTAATGGGGGTCGTGTGTTCGTTGCCAAGAATCGTAATGGACCGGATGGATTAGTGTATCCAATATTTATGGATACTAGTTGCGTTAGTATTAAAGTTTTGCCTCAAACCGGAGACAGTGTAGAAGATATAGTAGAAAAGACAGCTAAGGAGCAGCTGCAAAATTTGAAAGATAGATATAAGTCGTTTAAGAAGGAGAAAAGTAAAAATGGAGTTGGCTAGTAAAATTTTATCTGATATCACAGTTTATATGAAGTATGCGAGATACCTACCTGAGCAAAATAGAAGGGAGACTTGGGAGGAGTTGGTTTCTAGAAATATGGAGATGCATCTTAAGAAGTATCCAGACTTAGAATTGCAGATTCACAAAGCATATAAATTAGTGTATGATAAGAAGGTTTTACCCTCTATGCGTTCCATGCAGTTTGGAGGCAAGCCAATTGAAGTTGCACCAAATAGAATATTTAATTGTGCCTATATGCCCATTGATGACTGGCGGTCTTTCGGTGAAGCAATGTTTCTTCTACTAGGTGGCACTGGTGTCGGCTATAGTGTTCAAAAGCATCATGTTGAAAAATTACCAGAAATAAGCAAACCAAACAAGAAAAGAACAAGAAGATTTCTTGTTAACGATTCAATTGAAGGTTGGGCAGACGCCGTTAAAGCACTTATGAGGTCATATTTCCAGGGTGGCTCCAAGTTAAGGTTTGATTTTTCGGATATTAGACCAAAGGGCGCAAGATTAATAACCTCTGGTGGAAAGGCACCAGGACCTCAACCACTTAGAGAGTGTCTTGTCAAAGTTGAAGGTATTCTTAGAGAAAAAGAAAATGGAGATAAATTGTCGCCCATCGAGGTACATGACATTGTATGTCACATTGCAGATGCTGTCTTAGCTGGCGGCATTAGAAGGGCAGCTTTGATTTCTTTGTTTTCAGCAGATGATCAAGAGATGATTTCAGCAAAGAGTGGCAACTGGTGGGAAACCAGCCCTCAAAGGGGTCGTGCCAATAACTCTGTGGTCCTATTGCGCCACAAAATTGACAAAGAATATTTCATGGGTTTGTGGGACAGAGTAAAAGCCTCCGGTGCAGGTGAGCCAGGTTTTTATTTTTCTAACGATAAAGATTGGGGTACAAACCCCTGCTGTGAAATTGGACTAAGACCTTATCAGTTCTGTAATTTAACTGAGGTTAATGTTTCAAACTTGGAAAGCCAAGAGGACTTAGAGGAAAGAGTCAGAGCGGCAACTTTTATTGGAACTTTGCAAGCAAGCTATACAGATTTTCACTATCTTAGAGACATTTGGAGAAGAACGACAGAGAGAGACGCACTAATCGGTGTTAGCATGACGGGTATTGCTTCCGGGAAGATCTTGGACTTGGATATGGAAGCTGCAGCGAATATTGTTAAAGAAGAAAACAGCAGGACAGCCAAGTTAATTGGTATCAGGGAAGCTGCTAGGACCACATGTGTTAAACCAGCTGGGACAACAAGCCTAACTTTAGGCACTAGCTCTGGCATTCATGCGTGGCATAATGACTTCTACATTCGTAGACTTAGAGTTGGAAAGAATGAAGATATATATGGATATTTGGTCGAAAACCATCCAGAACTTGTAGAGGATGAATATTTTAGTCCTCACTCAACTGCAGTCATTTCAATACCGCAGAAAGCACCAGAGGGTTCTATCCTAAGAACAGAGTCAGCCCTCCAGCTCTTAAAAAGAGTAAAAAAGATCACGACTGAGTGGGTAAAACCAGGCTTCAGAAAAGGACAGAATACGCATAATGTTTCGGCTACTATCTCCATCAAAGATGCGGAGTGGCCTGATGTTGGTGAATGGATGTGGGAGAACAGGAACTGCTATAACGGACTCTCAGTTCTGCCCTACGATGGTGGTTCGTATGTTCAGGCACCCTTTGAGGACTGTTCAAAAGAAACTTATGAAGCTATGCTGGCAGCTTTGGAAGATATCGACTTGACTAAGATTACAGAAACCGATGACAATACAGACTTGTCTGGTGAGTTAGCTTGTGCGGGCGGTTCTTGTGAAATTAAATTTGTTTAAAAATTGTAATATGTGGTGTATTCTATTAAATGAAAGGAAGATAAATGAAAATAGCGCCAACCCTTAAACCAGTTAATAGGCACATACTGATTGTGCCACACTTTAAAAAAGAGAAAGATACCAAAGGTGTCTTGCTACCAGATGACTACAAACCCAAAGAAGACAAATACATATCTGCAACGATACTAGATGTTGCTCGCGATTGTTCTAATACATTTTTACGGCATAGTAAAGATACGCGCAAATTTGAAGAGAACTCTACTGTAATCGTGGATCGCTCTATGATTGAGAAAGTAAATTATAAAGATAAAGACTACTATATCATCCTTGAAAACTATGTTTGCGGAATGATTAGCGAGCTATAGAATGCAAAAAGCACTCATCTTTGTCTGTTCGTTTTTGTTACTATCTTGCAATGACGAAACTGTTGTACAAGGATCAGAACTACCGCAGGATGCGTCTCCTTTACGCATAAACAATTATGATATGGCAATAGAAGACAGTGCGGTTGATTCCAGAGTAATTCAAGCACGTCGCGACGCTTTGCCTGACGCGCTTCTCCCAGATGCGGAAACGATAGTTTGTGAGTTTCACCAGCATCGCAGACCTTGTGTCTTAGAAGAGTTTCTTGGGCCTTGTGCAGAAGGCCAGCAATCTTGCAATATTACATACTGGAGTCAATGCTTTCAAATAAATTTTCCTAGAATGGAAGTTTGTGATGGCGTTGATAATGACTGTGATGGAGCAACAGACGAAGATGAGTATTCACAAAATGAATTGTTAGCACGCTCTTGCTACACAGGCCCTCCCAATACAATTAAAAATCCACCATGCAAATCAGGGATATCTACGTGCCAACTTTTAGAAGAGGTTGAAGATGAATGGACAGGAGAGATTCATCAAATATATGGTTACGGAGAGTGTATCGATCAGGTTACACCTGTAGAAGAGGTGTGTGATGCGATTGACAACGACTGCGATGGCCCCGTTGATGAAGGGTTTACCTTATGTGAATGTCGCGGTGATCAGGAACTGCCAGAGGAAACCTGCAACCTGGTTGATGATGATTGTGATGAGAGGGTTGACGAGGGTTTTTTCCCTTGTGAAACAATATGCGAAGCAGGTCAGGCAGTTTGTGTTGATGGTGAATTGGCAGATTGTACAGCACAACAACCTAGAGAAGAGGTTTGCGACTTTCAGGATAATGACTGTGATGGAGACACAGATGAGGGGCAGAGGAATGTTTGTGATGGTTGCGGCCCTGTACCTGCAGATGAGTGTGATGGCCTAGATAATGACTGCGATGGTGCGATAGACGAAGACTTACTTAGAGAGTGTCAAACAGAATGCGAACTTGGATTTGAAACATGTTCAGATGGAAACTGGATATCTTGTACAGCTAGGCAGCCGGTTGAAGAAGGTAACATATGTAATGGCGAAGACGATGACTGTGACGGAGCAGTAGATGAGGGGCTTGATTGTTCTTGCACACTACAGGATGTTGGAGTCCTGATACCCTGCTCTGAACCACCACTGATATGTGGTCAAGGTTTTAAAACTTGTGAATGTGTAGATGAAGAGTGTAGTGCGCTCACAATGTCAGACTGCCAGGCAATATGTGCATATCTGCCACAAAACCAAGGACCATGCGACCCTCGCCTTGGTGTGGCACTGCAAAATGAACTTTGTAATAATTTTGATGAAGACTGCGATGAAGCCATCGACGAAGGTGTGACGTCCCCGTGTTATACTGGCCCAGAAAATACAGCGGGTGTCGGCGTATGTCTACCGGGTGAGATGATATGTAAAGAAGGAGTTTGGGGCAACTGGGAAGAGGTTGATGTATTCACCAGAAACTACTGTTTGGGTGAAGTTACACCGCAAGAAGAGGTGTGCGATGGTGCTGATAACGACTGCGATGGCGAAGTGGACTATGGTGAAGAAATAGCTGATACAGACATTTTGTTTATCGTTGACTGGTCTGGTTCTATGGTAGAAGAGATTGAAGCAGTAAAAGTTGCCCTAAATAGATTTGCAACACAATTCCAGGCTGAAGATCAATTACAGTGGGGTCTCGTTGTTGGCCCCAAAGACACACCGGGAACACATGAAAACTTGATACTGGTATCAAACATCTCACCTTTTAATGTGTTTTTAAATAGATTTGCACAACTTGGAAACGAGGGCATGGACACAGGTTCAGAGATGCTGCTAGATGCAATGTATTTTGCGGTACAAAATGTCACAGCAAATAACAACTTTGATGTTGCAGCTGCAAGATGGGTTGGTAATGGTACAGGCTCAACACCAGAAAAGGAAAATTTTATAATAAACTGGAGAGCAGGAGCTAGAAAGATAATTATAGTTTTTAGTGATGAAGAGCCACAGACATATCTTGATCCTGGTATTAATGCCGCAACTGTTAGAGATGCAATGGCTGGCACACCCGATTTAAAACTGTACACATTTTCAGGTGGTATGGGAAATGCAGATTGGACAAGGCTTGCTAATTCAGCAAACGGAATTAACTTTGAGCTTACCATGAATCAAAACCAGATGTACGAAAATCTAATGTCAATTATAGATGAAGCTTGCTTACCCTAATATTGTCATAGGTGGCTGTCTACCTTCGGTTATCTATGCACATCAAAACAAGTATAGCTTAATATGTGACACATACTACAAGCCCTTTCGCTTTGATAGAGTTGAATCATTAAAGCTTTGGTCAGAACTTTTATTTGAAATGTCTTTTCGTGGCCAGGTTCTAAACACTGAAAATATAGAGTCTGTTCGTTTAAAAGAGGGTAACTGCAAAGTAGTTCAAGCTCGCCATCAAAAATTAGAAATACAGTTTGATAGTTGCTTTGTTTTTAACGGAAATAGAATAGTTTGTGACAATGAAATAATAAAACACAACAAGGAAATTTACAAAGTCTACGATTGGGTGAATGTCAGATCTTGCTCTCCACATGAAACTAGTTTTTTAAGTTCGGAGGACAACTTAGCAGAAGAAATATATTTCTATAAGTCTTATAGAGTAGATGGTAGTCGGAATCACAAAGATATTGTTACTGTCTCTACTCTCACTAAAGACCAACTATTTGAGTTTGAATATTCTGATACTATGGTAAAGTTTAAATTACACAGTGTTCTAAAAGAAGCTGGCATACTCGGCTCTAAATCTGGGTATCAAAAAAATGGAAATGTAAGAAGAAACTCAGTAAAACTTGAACCTTCGAATAGAGAAGTATTTCTTACGAGCGAACACATATATAAAGATTCAGAAAGCATAAAATTCTTGAATTCTACAAAGGACAAAGATATACTACTTAGTAGTTATGCTTGAACCAGGATCAAACAATATTAGTGCTTTTCATCTAGCGGGGATCATTCCTGTGTCTGGACTAAAGACAGACTTTGGATTTCCCTGGCACAGCTGTTTGCAGCCAATTTCTAAGAACTATTTAGCACTTGAAAGAGCAGTTATTGAATGTGGCTATGCAGGTTGTGAAACTATATGGATAGTCTGCAATGACGACATTCAACCTTTAATTAGAAGCAGGATAGGTGACTTTATTGAGGATCCATATTATATGGATAGGTCAAAATATAAAAAGTTTCCAGCGGAGGCTAGAAGACAAATACCTGTTTTTTACACTCCAATACACCCGAAAGATCGCGACAGAAGAGATAGTTTAGGTTGGTCTGCATTCCATGGTGCACTAACAAGCTTTATAGTCAGTAAAAAAATAAGCAAATGGCTTGTTCCAAGCAGGTACTATGTTTGCTTTCCTTATGGCGTATACGACCCATCCAAGATTATGGACTACAGAAAGAAAATATCTCATACAAATCAGTTTTTTCTTACTTATGATGGCAAGTCTATAAAGACAGGTGACTACCTATCTTTTACGATGAACTCTAATGAGTATAAACAATACGTCTGGAATCTTAAACAATCATGCACAGGCGGCAACATGGATATAAAAGCAAAGGAAAGATGGTCATCAAGAAACTTTACACTTGACAAAATATTTGGTTCTGCTAATATAGAAACAAGTAACAGCTATGAAATTCCATGGTACTACCCGATTGACAATTGGAACAATTACCATTCTTTTTTAAATTCAAAAGAAAGCTTGGAAATTTATAGGCCAAATGATAGACTTATAAAGTACACTGAATATTCAAAAGCGGGAGAAGAAAATGAATAGCGAAGAGTTTTATAATGATTTGCCACACTTTGTAAAAGAAAATATTGGATTTCCAACAAATTATATTTTCTTAAGCAGGGATCAACAAGAATTTTTAGATGCCTTTTGTGAAAAAGCAAAGGGATTTACAATGCAACCATTCAAGGAAACACTTGAGTATATTATGGGTGAAATGGAGGAACTAATTGAAACCATCCAATAGGGTTGAGTCAAAACTTAAATTTGTAGGACTGCACGCTCACAGTGTTGCAGGGAGCATCTTTGATGCTCTGGGTTATCCTGCGGAGCACATGGATTTTGCATATGATAACGGAATGGACGCGCTCGCACTTACTGATCACGGTAACCAGAATGGTCTAGCGTATCAAGTATTGCATGCCAAGAAAATGCAAAGTCAGGGCAAGAACTTTAAACCGATCTTTGGCGTTGAAGCATACTTTTTGCCCTCTATCGCAAACTGGAGAAAAGAATATGAACAGGCTAGAGAGCGAGTAAAAAATAAAAATCAACTAGACGACACCCAAACCGGAACAACAGTTGAGGATGAAGCATCTAAGAAGGCCATGAAAAGCCTTTTAAACCGAAGAAGGCATCTAATTCTTTTAGCCCAGGACCAAGAAGGTCTTAAAAATATTTTTAAGCTAATTTCCGATAGTTACAGTGCTGAAAACTACTATAGGTTTCCCCGTGTAGATTACGCTGCACTCAAAAGGTATAACAAAGGTGTTATTGCTGCCAGTGCTTGTCTTGGTGGAGTTTATGCTGGCAATTATTGGGAGAACAGAGAGAGCGGCCCCGATGCGATCCTGGATGCTATGAGGGAAACAACCCAAAAGATGCAGTCTATTTTTGGTGATCGATGGTATGGTGAGCTTCAATGGAACGACGTACCAGAACAGCACGAACTAAATCAATACATTATACAAATGCATCATGAGTTTGGGATTGAATTGATCTCAACTGCTGATAGTCACTATTATAATCCAGAAGCTTGGAAAGACAGGGAACTATATAAGAGACTGGGCTTTTTAGGACGAAAGGTTGAATGGCTTAGTGATGATTTGCCAGTTGACGTAGAAGAGATCGGATATGAACTATACCCCAAAAATGGGGATCAAATGTGGGAATCATATAAAAAATATTCAGAAAAGGTAAAAGTTAAATATGATGACGAGTTGGTTAGAAAATCTATTGAAGCAACGTATGACATTGCCCATAACCGTATTGCCAATTTTATGCCTGATAATACTGTTCGCTTACCTGATTTCGTGGTGCCTGTTGGGGCCACACCAAGAGAAGCGTTGGCCAGACTCTGTGTCGAAGGTGCCCGAGGACTCGGTTTGGCACGTAATAAAGAGTATGCAGAAAGGCTCAAAAAAGAAATAGAAGTTATCGATGATCGTGGCTTTAGTAAGTATTTTTTGACCATGAAAGCTATATCTGACAGGGCTACAAAATCGCAATTAGTGGGGGCAGGACGCGGTTCTGCGGCTGGTTCTCTAGTTGCCTATACCTTGGGTATTACCCAAATTGACCCGATAAAATATAACCTTCAATTTGAAAGATTTTTAACGAAGGGCGGGTCTGGATATCCTGACATTGACTACGATGTTTCGGACCCGATGACCTTGAAAGAAGAGCTTATTGATGAGTGGGGCGACGATACAGTTGTGCCCATTACAAACTGGAACACCCTGCAATTAAGAAGCTTAGTTAAGGACATTTCCAAGTTTTATGGAGTGCCTTTCCAGGAAGTCAACAAAGTAACCAGCAAGATGATATTCGAAGCAACACCACTAGCTAAGAAGGCTCATGGTATCACTGCAGGGGTTTATAATCCTACTTTTGAAGAATTGATGAAGTATTCTGAAACTTTGCAAAAGTTTTTAGCGAAATATCCTGATATTAAGAATCACATTGAAAGACTTTATGGACAAACAAGATCGGCCTCGCGTCATGCTGGCGGTGTTGTTATCGGAGAAAAGCTTAATGAGTGGATGCCACTAATTAACAGTGGGGGTGTAAGGCAAACACCCTGGAGCGAGGGGCAAAATGTTAGACACTTGGAGCCAATGGGTTTTATTAAGTTCGATATTCTTGGTTTGGCTTCTCTGCGAATGGTAGAGAATGCGATTCATCACATTTTAAAAAGATACGAAGGTGTGCCTGATCCTACTTTTGAAGATGTGAAATCGTTCTATGAAAAACACTTACACCCAGAAAGTATTGACCTCTCAGATAAAGAAGTCTGGCAAAATATCTTTCACCAAGGAAAGTGGGCAGGTATATTCCAGTTCACAGAAGCTGGCGCACAATCCTTTTGTAAGAATGCAAAGCCAAACAATATAATTGAACTTGCAGCCATTACCAGCATTTATCGTCCAGGTCCTCTTTCGGCGGGAGTTGATAAACAGTTTATTAGCGCAAAAGAAAACCCATTTGATGTTGAGTACGATAACGATATTGTGGAATCTGTGACTAAAGAAACTTTTGGTTTTCTTATTTTTCAAGAACAAATTGCTATGCTTGCGCACATGCTGGGCAAGAATCTGTCTCTAGATGAGGGTAACAAACTAAGGAAACTTCTAACTAAAAAAGGGACAGACGGGGTTCAAGAACAAAAGGATATCATATGGGAAAAGTTCAAGGTAGGATGCCTTGAGAAAGGAATGCGATTACATGAAGCGAGAAATTTATGGGAGAAGTTTGAATACTTTTCAGGATACGGCTTTAACAAGTCTCATGCGGTTTCCTACTGTGTTTTATCCTTTCAGTGTGCATGGCTTCTTAATTATTACCCTGAGTGTTGGATGGCGGCTTTTCTAGACAAAGAGCCAGACTCTAGAAAAGAGAGGGCCATCAACGTTGCTAAGGCTTACGGTTTTGGGATTGAACCTCTTAATATTAATACTTCCGGTACAGTGTGGGAGATTAGTGAAGATGGTAAAACTCTAATTCAGCCACTCACCTCGATCAAGGGGTTAGGTGACAAAGCAATTGAGCAGATTATTGATAATAGGCCCTTTAATACAATTGAAGATTTTATTTTCAATGAAGACATTGTATACAGCAAGCTAAACAAAAAAGCTCTCAGTGCCTTGATTAAAAGTCAGACTTTAAACTGCCTTATGGATGATCGCTTCACAGGTCTAAAACATTTTGTATCTGCTGTAGCGATTGATAGGCCAAGAAAGGAAAAGAATCTACTTGAAAACATTGAGAAGTATGCACCAGAGGGAGACTTTTCGGAAGAAGAAAAAATACAGTATTTAGTTGACTTGACAGGTACTTTTCCGTTAAACTTAGTAATGAATGAAAATGTTATGCGTCGCTTGGAAGAACTATATATTCCTCCGATTAGCGAATATGACGCAGAGTTGGGAGTTGTTTGGTTTGTTCCAAGGGAACTTATCAGAAAGAAAACTAAAAACAATAAAGATTATTACATTTTGAGGGTTATCGATAGTAACAGTGAGATTACTTCAATAAGGTGTTGGGGTGTGAGACCAGAAAAAGACATAATCCACCTAAACCGCCCTTATATGGCTAAACTAGATTATAATCCCCAGTGGGGTTTTAGTACAAGACGAGTTTCGTCTGGTTTCAGACTATTAGCATGAAAGGAAAAAATATGTCAGAAAACAATGAAATCAACAAGGAAAAGCACGTACAGACGTTTATCAAAAGCTTTGTAGCAATTGAAGATGCTATGGAACCTTTCAAGGATCAAAAAAGAGACTTGAGAGAGAATTATGATGAGAATGGTTGGCTCACCAAACAGGAGATGAGAATGGCTGTAAAGGCATACCGACTACTTAAGAATGATACGGATATGGACGAATTAGTTGACTATTTTAGCAGCCTTAAAAGAATGGTAGGTAGACAATGAAAATACAACTCTTTGGAGATGACATTGGCTCCGTTGAGTATGTTAATCACATGGGCAATGACCTATCTGTTGTTAATGCAGCAAGGGTTAGTTTTGGTTCACAAAGGAAGGATTTAAATGAAAAAGATATTAAACTTATTAACTACCTTATGCAACACAACCACACTAGTCCATTTGAGCATTGTAGTATTACAATGCGTTTTGTTGTGCCTCTTTTCATAAGGTCTCAACACCACCGTCACAGAACCTGGGCTTACAATGAGATAAGTCGCAGATATACAGGTGTTGATATGCGTTTTTATAGTCCTAAAAAATTTAGAACTCAACACAAAAGCAACAGGCAGGCTAGCAATAATGAAATGATAGATCCAGTTTTAGATTCTGCATACCTTCAAATAGGATATGAGAATGCATCAAAAGCTGTTTCTATGCATAATGCTCGCAGTCTCAATCTATACAAAGCTATGATTGATGCAGGTGTATGCAGAGAACAGGCTCGGGGCGTACTGCCACAGAATTTGTATACTGAATATTATGGAACTGCGAACTTGCACAATTTATTAAAGTTTATATCTCTGAGAATGCATGAAGGCGCTCAATGGGAAATTCAGCAAGTTGCTAAAGCTTGTTTGAAGATTGCCAAACAACATTTTCCACATTCAGTGGATTCTTATATTAAAAAACATGGAGTAGAAATTGAAAGTTAATGTTTATAAAGTTAGAAACACAGCAAAGATTCCGGTAAGATCTCACAATACAGATGCAGGGATGGACTTGTTCTTTTGTCCAGAAGAAAGATCGTCAGTAACCATCGCTCCTGGCGAGAGTGTTTTACTAAGTACTGGATTAAAAATTCAGGTTCCTGTAAACCATATGTTGCAGGTTATGAACAAGTCTGGTATCGCCAGTAAAAAGCAACTAATTGCTGGGGCCTGCGTTGTAGATGAAGGTTATGATGGTGAGATTTTTGTAAACTTACAAAATATTGGCACCCAATTTACAACCATCGAACCAGATCAAAAGATTGCACAAGGGGTATTTGTTAAGATCGAGAGACCATCTCTCTATGAAATCAAAGAAGACAAAATCTATGGACAAAAGACAAGTCGTGGTGATGGGGCCTTGGGTTCAACTGGCAATTTCTGATGACCAGCTTTAAAAGAAAGATAAAAAGAAAAGGTGAAAAGAAGAAGCAAAAGTCAATTGACCAGCACATGATGTGGTTTGATAAGATGCCAGATCATTGTGTGAACTGTTTTAAGCCATATATTAAAAACAGTAAAGAGATGGCTCAAAAGTGGACCGTTGTTGTGAGAAAGAAAGAAGATAAAGTAAATTTATATTGTGATGAGTGCTGGAATCAGGCAAACAACATGATTGAAGACATTAAAGAGGATCTGAATGAACATAAGAAAAGCACTTAGTTTTGATGATGTATTACTAGTCCCGAAATCTAGTGATATAGAATCTAGAAAAGAAGTTGACTTAACATCAAAAATTGGAAAGTTATCGTTTAGATTGCCGATTATTTCCTCTCCGATGGATACTGTCACAGAAATAGATATGGCGTCAGTTATGAATATGTACGGGGGCCTTGGGGTTATACACAGGTATAACACAATAGAGGAACAAGCTGATATGTGCTCCAAAGGAGGATGGCAGCGTGCCGCAGCAATTGGTGTTTCAGGCACTGAATTTATGGATAGGGCAAAAGCACTATATGAGGTCGGTACCCGAATATTTTGTGTAGATGTGGCACATGGCCACCACTCTCTAATGAAGGAGGCCTTGATTGAACTTAAAAGTGCATTTGGTGATGAAGTATGTTTAATTGCAGGCAACGTAGCTTCGCTTGGAGCCTTTGAAGATTTATCAGATTGGGGTG
>Ga0163109_10001021_pt1 | contig 22170 bp, 8 predicted proteins | sample CRUFie1St13metaG_FD_108704 | JGI IMG/M metagenome (GOLD analysis project Ga0163109, IMG submission 108704) | Marine microbial communities from the Costa Rica Dome - CRUD Field 142mm St13 metaG | ecosystem: Environmental > Aquatic > Marine > Oceanic > Photic zone | place: Costa Rica: the Eastern... | reverse complement strand
AGATTCGCCGTCGTCAGCCTACCGTGTATCACGAACACGGACCTCGTGTTGCAGTTTTGCTTGGAGACGCCTTGTTTGCACAAGCTCTGCGCCTAGCTGCAGAATATCCCACCACCGTTGTTTGCAAAGAGGTCGCTGAAGCGACTAGGGCAGTTTGTGCCGGAGAAACTCGACAGGTTCATCTGCGTGGGGACATCAACCTAGAAGTAGGCGAATACCTTCATATCATCGAACTGAAAACCGCTGAACTCTTTAGGGTTTCCTGTCTACTTGGTTCACTCGTGGTGGACGAAGACAACTTTTCTCGCAGCCAAGCCATGGCCAGTTTTGGCCGACACCTTGGTAGAGCTTACCAGATTTTCGACGACGCTGCAGACTTTCTTGGACAAGAGGACAAGTTGGGCAAAACACTCGGTACCGACTTAGCCTCTCGAAAGCTCACATTACCTGCTCTCCTCCTTCGTGATCAGATGGGTGTTGATGCGCTACTGCAGTTTCTGGACAAGTTAACTGGATCTTCCGAAGCTGTCCGAGGTGCCGTTACAGCCGCCATGGTACAGAACAACGTGTTCCATGAGGTTGAGGAATATTTTCTTCGCGAGCTTCAGGCCGCTAGCAAAGGCTTGGAGAGAGCCAACCTCAACAAATTTGCCAACACCGCATTTTGCCAGCTAGTCTCCTTCCTCGAAGGAGAGTTTCGCCGCCTTGTCCAATTTGGGTCTACCGGATATTGATTTGAAGCGTAGGCCGTATCTGGGCAGGCCTCCAGATCGCATTCACTGGATCATACGTGATCACCTGTCTGCCATTTGGGCCGAAATAAATACCCGTGCTTCGAGGATAGACAACCGGATTAATGATAGGAAATCTAGATGTCTCTCGCTTGATACGCTCAAGACGTGCCTCCGCCTTGGTTACCTTCTTTTCTGCCGCCAGAGCTTTTTTCTCAGCTGCGTTTGCCTTCGCTTCAAGTTCTGTTGCCTTATTTTCAAGCATCCGAATTCTATGTGCAATTTTTAACTTCTGAAATTCCTTAAGATTCTGGACGGCTTCTTGGATTTGTAGACTTAGATCCAAATCCGGGCATCGTCGTTTAAGGTTTTGCCAGAAACGCAATTGGTTCTCTGGGGTATCCAGTAAAAAGTCTAGGTCTTGAAGCTTCTGGTCTCGAATTTTGGTGGCGTGCTCTAAGTTTTCGGCCCGCAACTTCTCCTTACGCGCGATTGCTTCTTGATGGAAAGCCTGTTTATCGGCCTCTGCCCGAGCCCGTTCCTCCTCGGATACGAACTTGGCCCGAATGAGACGGTCTTTCTCGAAGACCACTTCGCCAAGGTGGTACCGTATCGTTTTTTGTGTGCCCAGTTCTATGATGCTCTCTGGCTCGCCAAGGATTGCAGTTACTGCAGTCTCTGTACTCCCCAAAACAATTCCTTTGGGGTAAGGCATTTCTTGTGGGATATCAGGCTCGTCAGCATTTGTTAAATTCAGTATCGTAAAGAAAAGATATACAACAGAAAGGATAGCGAAGTTTTTCATGGCGAAGTATTAGTACGTGCACCCATAATTTGCCATGTATTTCGGCTAATTCAAGTGTCGGTATCTTTGGGTGAGGTAGGAGGTTGGATTTGGCGCCCTTGATAACCCCACTTATTTTTGAGATGCTTTCGTTCTTCTTTCCAGTCCTTGTATGGCTTATTATGTGTAAGAATGATATCCGGCTTATCTTTTTTCAACCCATCTTGATTCTCTACTAACTTGTCCATACCTCACCAAATGCGATATTGACCTTTTGTTCAAGATGGTTTGCATGTTCATCCACTTTTTATGCGGGCATAGTTTAGTGGTAAAACTCGAGCCTTCCAAGCTTGCGTCCTCGGTTCGATCCCGAGTGCCCGCACCATTTGGAATTTCTATACCCCCCTCTCGCCCCCGCTCCATGCGTACTCTCGCCATCGCGTTTGCTATATCAGCCTATCTTACATTAGTGCTTGGGTGCTCACGTCCGCCTGAGGAATCCAACATCTCTGGACCGCAGCAGAAAACACTCCCCGATGTACCCAAGGCCATAATTGAAAAGCCTGTAGCCGTCGAGGAGCCAGCCCAAACACAATTGTCTGCACCAGAATCAACTTTAGAGTCAACGGAACTGGTTTTTGACGATTCAAAAGGGCTCGCTTATCACAGCGGGAAAGTCTTTACCGGTAAGGCCACTCAGCATTATGAGAACGGTCAGCTTTCTAGTGAAGTGCATTACTTCGAGGGCCAACGTCATGGTCTGGAGTCCAGCTTCTTTGAAGATGGCTCGAAGAAGTTCGAAGCTCGATTCGAAGCCAACCAACTCGTTGGAGTCTTCGAAGAGTGGTATCAAAACGGCCAGCGCAAATCACAGGAGGTTTGGCAACAAGGCAAGAGGCGCAGTATCACAGAATGGGACGAAAACGGAAACCTTATAAGCTCTGAGTAATTTATGACTATGAAGATGAAGGTTAAAGGCCATTTCACCATTAATGCCCAGTTGCTTCTTTTTACCCTGGCGCTTGCTCCTTTTCGCATTGCTGGACAAGTACCGATCCCAGAAGATTATCTACCTTCAGGACGCGGTGAAGAGTACTTGAAGGCTGCTGGGCAGTTTTTAGAAAAAAATGCCGGTGACCGCTTTGCCCCCAGAGTGGCCTTTGATCTTTTCACGGTTTCTTCAAGTATGGGCTCGAATGCAATTGCAGATGCTGCGCGCGGGCGTCTACTTTTTGATTACCCGCAAAGTTTCCAAGCAGGATTTCTATACACCACATTCCAAGATGCTGAAGATTTTAGAAACTTTCTCAACGAAAGGACCGAGCAGCAATTTGAGAAGAATCCTGCAGAACTGCCCGAAAAATTTTGCCAAGTCTTCAAAATTGGTCTCATGCGCTTTAAGGGTAGTAATGAATTAGCAGGTGACTTTTCCCTTCTTCTAAAAGCATACGCATTTTCGCAAATTACTCAGGATACAGAGTTAGCCTCCATGGCTAGACGGGAGCTGTCCCTCAAGCGCATAGAAGTGGAGCAAGGCCCGGCCCTTGAAACTATGGACGCCTGCATGGACGGAAACCTAGCCCCTCTTGACCGATTGCTCAGGCTAAATGCGGTCAAAGACAATACTGACGCCCGTTTTATTAAAAAAGTTTTCATGGCCCGCTTGCCTGCTGAGGCACAAGCCGACCCCAGAATTATCCGCATTCATGCTGAGGATGCCTTACGCTCGAGAGATTTTTCTGGTGCACTCGCTCACATCGCCAAATTACCGCTAGATACTCAGAAGGAGGCTCAAGTACTTTTCTGGATGGCTCGTTGCCAGTTTGCCCAAAGTAAGGACGCAGAAGCAGTCAAGACATTGGGAGAACTCTTCAAGCTTCACCCTCAGAGTCCATGGGCGGTTTCTGCCAAGGCATATGGTGAGGGAATCCTACAGTTGTCTGCTAATCGGAATCTACATATAGTGGCGTTACACAGTCTCACCAAAGGCATGCTTGAAGGTCTCGATGTATTTCAGGCGACTCTTGAGTATCGCGAAGAATCCAGTACCGAGGTCAAATACTGGGTCTATCTCGGTGTGATGCAGAGCCAGAACTACCTTGAGGTCTCAGTACGCAACAAAGAAGGCTTCTTGTTTGCCTACCGTACCGGCGGCAATGAATCCGCTCTCTACTTGAAGGACCAAGCAAAAATCTATCAATTTGCACAGGCAGGGCCCATTCCCGCGCCACGTTTCAATCTAGAGAAGAAGCCAGATGGCACTTTCTCCATCTCAGCCGATGCATCCATTGAACCATCTTTTAAACACGCAAAGCGTAAGAATGAAGGTCTCCTAAACTCTCCCTTTCTGAAAACCTCAGAAGGATTGGGTCTGTTATTCGACTATACGGTGCGCAAGCTCGGCGTTTGCCCCTTAGCGCCAGTAGCCACTCCTGGAGGACGTAGCTTCGCATGGCTTGTGCCTCGAGTTGGTCAGCCAAAGTTGGATCGTCTGCAGTTCGAGTTAGGAGGGGAGGGGAGTCTCAAAGGAATTGAGTTTCCCCAGTTCCGACTCACCGGTGTGGGATATGGTTCATCTGGTCAAGCGACCTTGGTTCCTCCTGAATGGCCTCAGGTACAGGTGGAGCAACAAGAGAAACTCGATGGTGCACTATTCATGCGAGTATTCTCATCACTTGCAGCATTGGCGTCCAAGCGTTGATGATTTGCTACTGATGCGATAAGGGCTTTTTTGCTCAAGACCTGTAGTCCTATTTTAATCTTGAGCATTAGAGCCATTTTCATAGGATTATCTCACTTTTATCTGCTCCATTCTTGATCAGACAATGAGAAGCATCACCCCGACCCCACTATGCGGGAGCCAAACGCCCGCCCTATCCTCGCGTGCCCGCGCGTGGCTTTGCTATATTTACGTATCAACCTTAGCCTTGGGCTGGCCGCATGTAGGGCAATCCGCAGTTCCGACGTTTGATTTTGGCTCGGGAAACACTCCAGCCTATCAGATTACCCAGTCTGAAAATGTAACGGCCATTATTGCCAGTGGTGACGTGATCAATACTGACGGCACCGGCATCGACGAGGTGAAAGTTAATGGCGGCAACGATGCCGGCAAGTTCACCCTGACCTACGTGGACGACGCAAGCTCCTTTCAGTTGGACTTCGCCAATGCTCCCGACTTCGACAGCCCCAGCGATTCCAATGCAGACAACACTTACGAAATCATCCTGAAGGCTACCGATAAGGACGGGGAGAGCGCAACGGTCACCTACACGGTGGTCATCACCGACATCAACGAAGCACCCACCTTCTCGAACACAGCTGCGATCAGCCGGCTCGAAAAGACCACCAGCAACGCCAGCGATGTATCGGCGCTGACCGTGACCGCCGTTGACCCAGAAGGTGCCACGACAACCTACAGCCTCTCAGGCGGCAACGACATGGCGTTGTTTGATATCGACAGCTCCACAGGCGAGCTCACTTTTAAGGAGCCTCCTGACTACGATGCCCCGAATGACAACGGGACGAACAACGTCTATGATGTACAAGTTCAGGCTAGTGATACTTCGACGACAGCCACTCAGGACATAGCTATAACCATAATCAATGTTAACGAAGCTCCCTCCATAACGCAACCCTCAGCAACCGCTTTTAGCGTCCAGGAGAACTGGAGTGACCCAGTCACATATGTCGACTTTCTTGACCCCGATTTCGAAACAGTGGCTCTTGGTGATATCACCTATCAAATTACTGGGGATGATCAGGCGTTGTTCAACCTAGACAACTCTACCGGGCAACTTACATTTATCAACCCACCAAGTTACGAAGCTCCTGGCGATGTAGATAAGAACAACACCTACGAAATCACCATTAGCGTGAGAGATTCTTCTGGGGAGACTGGCAGCACAAATCTCTCAATCACTGTTATCAACGTAAATGATGCACCAAGTATTTCTATCGACAGTACGTCTCCAGACATTGTTGTTGCCGGTGATGGATCTGTTACCGCGAGTGGTTATGAAATGCGTAGTAACGGCAATTTTGGGATCAAATTCTCTTCCCTAGACAATTCCCTGATCAGTATCTCGGATGACGACTATTCCGGCAGTGGTCTTCCGCAACTGCTGCTTTGGCTCAAATTTGACGAAGACTCCGGCACTACCGCCTTAGATTCTTCTGGCAATGCCTTTCATGCAGATTTATACGAAGATGGCGGGCAAGCTAATTCAGACCCCGGTTGGGTTGAGGTTAATGATGCTACCAACAACCGAATAGATAAAGGACTTCAGTTTGACGGTGATGACTATCTTAGTATTACAGATTCTACAGCCTCTAATCTTCGGCCCGAAGACTCAAGTTATTCTATCGCTTGCTGGATGAAGTTGAATCAGGTCAACGCCCACATGCCTATCCTCTCCAAAGGCGCTCACTACTTTGACCACACTCCGAACGGTTTCTATCTAGATTACCTCTCTAATGATCAAACATTTCTTTGGGGAGTCGCGGATGGCTCCAGTGCTATGTTCACATTAAAAGAAGGCATGGGAACAGAATGGTTCCACATGGTTGTTGTTATCGACCGTTCTACCAAGATCACCAAAGTCTTCATCGATGAAATCGAAGGTACCACCACAACCAATTTTTACAACAAACCATCTCTTGTTTCGAGCCTAGACAACCTTGGCACCATTAATTCTACCGCTAATTTACTGATCGGATCTAACGGTGATGGCGACTACTTCCAAGGCATTATTGACGATTTGAGAATCTACAATGGCGCTATCTCAGACAAACAAGTTAGCGAATTGCGCGGTGGCGGTGATCCAGGACAAATGCAAGTGACCCTCGAGGTAGGTCAGGGAACACTTTCACTTGGAGATCCTACAGCCTCAGGGGTTACAATTACAACTGGAGACGGCATCGGGGACACTACTACAATTTTTCAAGGGACCTACACTGCAGCTAATAACGCCTTAGATGGACTTACCTACATACCAAATGAAAGTTTCAATGGAAACGATACTCTTGCTATCCAAGTGGATGACCAAGATAACCTTAATGTCGGTGGTGCCAAGAAGACCACGATCTCCTACTCATTAGTTATACAAGCGATCAATACGCCTCCGGTCAACAATGTACCCGGCTCACAGTCTGTTAATGAGGCTGATAGCCTTGCCTTCTCAGCTGCTGCTGGTAACGGCTTCTCTATCACTGATGACGCATCTGAAAACCCCAGTGGTGTAGCTGGAGATTCGGATATAGAGGTCACTCTGACAGCACAATCGGGTACAGGCGTACTCACACTTGGCACTACTACCGGTCTTGATTTCTCAAGCGGTGTTGGCGATGGAACCGAGGATGCCATCATGACCTTTAATGGAACTGCCGAAAACATAAATACAGCTCTAGATACGCTTGTCTTCAGCCTTGCAGGTGCAGGTGCTGATACAGATTTCAACGGAACTGCAACCCTCACCATCGAAACCAATGACAAGGGTAATTATGGATTAGATGACATCGCTATTCCAGATCCTGGCAAGACTGCCCAGGAGGAGACAGATGTAGATACTGTCTCGATCACCGTCCTGCCTGTAAATGATGCTCCAGTCATCACATTAGCTGATACCTCAATCCTTGAGAACACAACATTTGTTGCACAAGCTACTGTTGCCGATCCAGACCTCAACGATGCTAATTCTTCCGAGTCCCTTGACTTCTCTATCTTCAGTGGCGCCGACATGGACTTCTTTGAAATAGATGGCGATGGCAATCTCTCGTTCAAGGCAGCTCCGAGCTTCGAAAGTGCACAAGATGATGATAACTCTAATACCTACAATGTCACGGTCCGAGTCACCGATTCTGGAGGGCTAACTGCTGACCAAGCTATCACTGTCACGGTAACTGATGCAAACGATGCCCCAACGTTTACAACAACTACTACCTCATACCAAGTAGCTGAAAACCAAACCTCGGTCACTGTGATTGCAGGTAGTGACGAGGATGCAGGGCAAACAGTCTCCTTCTCTATCACCGGAGGCGTTGATATGGCTCTCTTTCAGATCGATGCGACCACAGGTGCTCTAACCTTTCAAGCTGCTCCAAATTATGAAAGTCCCAGCTCTGTAAGTGGCACCAATGATTACCTTGTCGAAATCACTCTTACTGACGATAACGCACCAACTCCCGCTACCTCTTTGAGCATCCTTGCTCTAACTGTTCAGGTTACTGACGTCAATGACTCCCCATCTATTACCACTGCATCCGCAATAGCTATCAATGAAGAGAAGACGGAGATTGCTACTATTGCTGCCAGCGATGAAGACTCTGGAGATATCTTGGTCTTTTCAATTACTGATGGTGCAGACAAAGACCACTTTTCAATCGACTCTTCAACAGGTGCTCTAACCTTCGTCAATGCACCTAGCTTTGAAAGCCCTGCTGACGCCGATACACAGAATGATTATGTGGTCGAAATTACTGCCACAGATGGGTCCTCTGCAACTGCGGTGACCACATTTACGGTAACTGTAACTGATATTAATGATTTTCCACGAGTCACCAATGGCTCCGTTACTTTTAGTGCTGTAGAAAACCAAACCACTGCGGCCTCCATTACTGCTACTGACGAAGACTCTTCTAATGTCCTCGCGTTCACTCTTGTCGCCACTGGCGACTACGACCTTTTTGATCTAAACACCACCAACACGGATCCGACTGCCGGTGCTGCTACACTTACCTTCAAGGCTGCCCCAGACTTTGAATCTCCTAGCGATCTAGGAAATGATAACACTTACGACGTTACTCTCCAGATTACTGATGGCACAGAGACTACCACTCAGGCTATCACTGTCACTGTCACGAACGAGAACGACCCCCCCGTATTCAACTCCTTCCCAGGATCTCTTTCAACAGAAGAGGATATAGACATCGACTTCAGCACGGCCAGTGGAAACCTTATTTCTGTTTCTGATCCTGATGTTTCTGATACTGGATTAGACGATATTCAGGTGACTCTTCAAGTGGTTGGCACCAACGGAACACTTACTTTCACCGATACTACGAATGTTACTGTCTCTGCTGGTGCCAACGCTTCCACAGCCATCACCCTCGAGGGAAATCCCCAGTCTCTAAACACTACCCTTAATGGTTTTACCTTCTTGAGTACTGAACATTTCAACGGCAGCGAAACAATTCGGGTCATTATTGATGATTTAGGAAACAAGGATGGTACTGCCCAGACTCTCGAAAGAACCATTGATATAACGGTTACCCCAATCAATGACGAACCTATTAATACCCTCCCGGTCGCCCAGAACACCAACGAAGATACGCCGCTTGTGCTCTCTCAGGCTAACAGTAACCAAATCTCTGTAGCCGATCCTGATAGTGGTGATAACTCCCAAAATCTTACTATCACCCTCACTGTTCCCGACTTCGATAATGACTCTGTTATTGACGGCACATTGACCTTTTCTGCCACCAACGGTCTCACCTTTGACACTTCGGTTGGTGGAGGTGATGGAACAATCCCTGCCTCCCTGTTTACATTTACCGGCAGCATAACGAATCTGAACACCGCTCTCAATGGTATTACCTTCAGCCCTGCTTCAGACTTTAACGGCACAACTAAGATCAATATCATCTCAACAGATGGTACACTCAGTGATACTGACGACCTCGCCATCACGGTAACTGCTGTCAATGACGCGCCTACTTGGGCTGTCCCCAATGCTCAGACCGTCAATGAGGATGAGACCCTAACTTTCACAACTCTTACCAATGTTGCACAGATTGAAAGGGTTAGTATCACAGATGGAGCTGCCGGTGACATATTTACACTAACGATCAATGGCAACACACTAGACGTCACTTTTGCCGGCGATACCGCCCAGACCGCTACTTCGCTAGCTACTGCTGTGAATGGTAGTAGCACACTGAATGTTATTGTCACCGCCGCCGATCAGGGTGGGGGAGTGGTCAACTTGACCGCTGATTCCGCAGGAACTCCATTTACAGCCAGCATTGTCACTAAGACAAATAACTCTGGCAACGCCAGTGCCACCCTTGACAACACTACCGCGAATGTTACGGACAGCACTATAGCCATCACCGATGACGCCAGTGAGGATAGCTCGCAAGTCCAGCTTTCGATCTCTACTAATTTGGGTCTGCTTATTCTCAGTAGCGACAACGGACTTGTTTTTGATGAAGCTTTGGGTGGTACACAAGCCGCCTCTACTTCTACTGGTGCCTCCGGCTATGTAATAACCGGTACGGTTTCCAACATCAACACTGCATTACAAGGGCTTAAGTACACGCCTTTGGCCGATAAAAACGGCAATGACACTCTCAGTCTATCAGTAGATGATCAAGGCAATCACGGTACTGGTAACAACAGTGTGGTAGCCTCCTCGATAGGCATCACTATCAACCCAGTTAACGATGGTCCTTCTGTCATCGCCCCTGTCGCCGTTCAGCAGATCAATGAGGACGAACCTCTCACCTTTGTTTCTGCCAACGGTAATGCGATTAGCGTTAGCGATCCTGATGCCGCTGAGATCAATGACGAACTTGAGGTTACTTTATCCGCTCTCTACGGTACGCTAACCCTATCCACAATTTCTAATCTCACATTTACCGAGGGCTCTGGGCCAACTGGTTCTATGATGAAGTTCAAGGGCAGCGAGGCCAACTTGAATACTGCTCTTACCGGCCTCATTTATACCCCAGGCTCTGACCACAATGACAATTCTGGCTCTGAAGTCCTCACTATTCAGGTTAGTGACCAAGGGTACAATGGTGCTGAGGTACTCACCGCTACCGCTACCATCTCTGTACAGGTTACAGCAATCAATGACACTCCTGTCATCTCATTCGCCAATTCAAATCCTGCTACTAATGAAGATACTGCTCTAGTGATTAGCTCTGCCAATTCTAACGCCATCACCATTACTGACGACGCTACCGAAAGCAACAAGTCCATACAGGTCACCTTATCTGCGGCAAACGGCACTCTTACCCTCGCTTCCACTGAAGGGCTCTCCTTTAACGGTGTCAATGGCACTTCCAGCTTCATTATGGCTGGGACTTCCGACAAGATCGCTACAGCTATCGAAGGACTTCAGTACCTCCCAAGTTCTGGTAGTAATGGATTTGGCTTTAACGGCAATGATACCATCACCGTGCTTGTTCAGGATCTTGGTGGTACGGGCTCGGGTGGATTTCTCCAAGCAAGCAACAGCTTTACCGTCACAGTCAATTCTCTAAATGATGCTCCGGTTCATCTCTTCAATGGTAGTAATAACCCGACCGCGCAAACTACGAAAGAGGACACTTCTCTTATCTTCAACTCAGCCAATAGCAACTCTATCACTGTTACCGACGACTCAGATGAAGGAGACACAATTGTTCAGACCACTCTTTCTGTAGACTCTGGTAACTTGACTCTATCTACTATCTCCAATCTCACCTTCGTTACTGGTGACGGAGATGCTGATTCCTCCATGGAATTTAATGGTAAGCTTGCTGACATCAACAATGCCTTGGAAGGGCTTGTGTTCACACCAGCGGTGGACTCGAGCGCCACGGTCTCCCTCACAATTGTTACTGATGATCAGGGTAACACTGGTACTGGAGGCAGTCTTTCCGACACGGACAACGTCACTATCAACGTCACCGCTGTCAATGACGCGCCCACTCTCAACTTTGCCAATAATTCACTCACCACCAGCGAGGATGTAGCACTCTTCTTGAATGCAGAGACGAACACCCTTATCACCTTAATCGACGATGCTTCTGAGGATAGCTCACAGGTCAGTCTACAGCTAAGCGTAACCTCTGGTATTCTAACCCTCGCACTTGATTCTGATGCACTGACTACCAACAACATAGGAATCATCTCTGGAGCAAACGAATCCAGTTCAATGACCCTAACTGGAGCCGTCGATAAGCTAAATCTAGCGCTTGACGGAATGCAATACACCGCCCCCAAAGATTTTGTTGGCACCACCACTCTAACGGTCATTGCAGACGACCTTGGGAACTACGGAGAAGGTGACGCGCTTCAAGTTACCGGCACTGCTACAATTACCGTAAGTGCAGTCAATGACGCGCCCTTGCTCGAGTTGCCTGGCAATAGCTTCGTCAATGAGGACGCTTCACTCACTTTCTCTGCTGCTACCAACAATGCGCTTGTCGTAAGTGATCCAGATACCTACTCCGACTCCAGCGCAATTCAGGCCTCCATAAGTCTTGTTGACGACGTCAATGCTGCCGTGTCAGATCGTGGGGCCTTTAGCCTTGGTTCCATTGCTGACCTTACCTTTACCACTGGCGATGGCGCTGGCGATGCAGCCATGGTTTTCTCAGGCTCTCTGAATGCCGTGAACACTGCCCTAGATAGACTTGTCTACACTCCGCCCGCCGACTACAACGGCGCAGTCTACCTCAAGACCACTATAAACGATCAGGGTAATGTTGGGGATGGGGGCGCTTTGACCAATGACTCCGCAGCAGGTGCAGATGAGGTCATGATAACCATAATTGCCTACAACGACGCTCCAGTTATAACCGCTGAGGCTATTTCGCTAGAGACCGACGAAGATACCGTAATTACCTTTAATACTGCTAATTCAAACTCCCTGTCTGTTGTCGATGTCGACTATGATGAGACGAATGGGGGTCTTCTTAACGTAACTCTTTCCGTCACGAACGGACAGCTTACCCTCAATTCCACTGCGGATCTGGTGAACAACTTCACTTTTTCTGCTGGGGACGGAATTGACGATTCTAACATGATATTCACCACTTCTGAAGATAGTCTTAATACTGCCTTGGATGGGATGACTTTTACTCCGAGCGCAGACTATAATGAAACTGACGGAGCTTCTACCCTAACCCTACTAATCAGCGACCAGGGGCAGACAGGCTCAGGAGGTACCCTTATTGCCACAAAATCTATTCCCATTACAGTAAATGCTATTAATGACACTCCAGTAATCACTCTCATAAATGAAACGACCATTGATGAAGATACGACCTACACTCTATCCGCTCTAAACGGTAATGCTATCACCATCACGGATGTCGACACTCACGAATCTACAGGCACTCTAAATGTTTCACTTAGCGTATCTTCAGGTACTATTACTACCCCCAATTTAGGAACAGATGTGATTGTCTCTGTGGGTGACGGCATTGATGACCCAACCCTCACCTTCACAGGTACCCCTACGCAAGCTACTACAGCCCTCGTAGGGATCGTCTACACCCCCAACTCACACTTTAACGGTACAGACTCCTTAGTCATCTCTGTTAATGATGGTGGTAATCAAGGTGGTGATGGCTCGGCAGCGATTGTCAATGCGACTCTCACGCTCAATGTTTCAGCTATCAATGATGCTCCTGTGCTCACTCTCCCCGGGACTCAGATTACTGATGAAGATACCACCATCACATTCTCTTCGGCCAACTCCAATACAATCGTGACCTCTGACCCTGATGTTGCTGAAACCGATCCCAGTAAAGTTCAACTCGCCCTAACTGTCACGCAGGGCACCCTCAAACTCGCAACTCTTCAGGATATTACTATTGATATTGGGACCGATGAGTCCTCCTCCATGACTCTTACCGCGACCCCTACGCAGCTCAATACCGCACTTGATGGCCTCGTATATACTCCAGCCCTTAATCACAACGGCGATGATACCCTAACCCTCGTCCTTTCCGACCTTGGCCGAACCGGCACTGGTGGCACGCTTACTGATACTGGAATCATCAATCTAACACTCAACAGTGTCAACGATGCCCCCGTAATCACTCTGCCCAATTCCCCTACCATTAATGAGGATACAATCTATACTTTCTCCGCCGCCTTAACCAACGAAATTTCCCTATCTGACGTCGACATCGGTGACTCTGCCATGACCCTCGAATTGTCCGTCAATGACGGGACCCTCAAGCTCGGAGCTACTACCGACATCCTATTCAATGAGGGTGCTGACGAGTCGAGTTCTATGATTCTACAGGGCACAATCACAAGTCTCAACGCTGCTCTTGATGGAATCATTTTCACTCCAGCTCCCCACTATAACACTACTTCCACTATTCAACTCCTCGTCAGTGATGGTGGTGCATCTGGAAGCGGTGGTGTTCTTCAAGACAATCAGACTCTTGATGTTACAATCACAGCGCTAAATGATGCGCCCACATTAACCCTTCCAGAAGCACCCACTATAAATGAGGATGCTTCCATCACGTTCTCAGCAGCCAACAGTAATGCGATCATTCTGGCAGATGATGCCACAGAGACCGAAAGTGAGATCAATCTTGTTCTCACAGTCACCTATGGCACACTAACCTTAGGCTCTACCGACAGCGTTACTATTTCTGCAGGTGCAGACCAATCAGCTTCCTTGACGCTCAACGGAACGGCCGAAAATATTACAGTCGCTCTCGATGGACTCACCTACGTTCCTGATGCTGGTGCCAACACAATAACGATGGACGGCGCAGAAGTTCTCCAATTTGCCGCAGACGATGTTGGTTCTAATGGCTTAGGCGGAGTACAGACTCTCGAAACTGCACTTCAAATTACAGTTGAAGCTCTTAACGATGCTCCCGTCCTAAATGCGCCTGCCACTGCTTCCACCGATGAAGATACCCAATTGATCTTTTCTTCTGCCAACTCTACTCTCATCTCTTTCTCCGATGATGGCACAGAAGATGGAAGTAATTTAGAGCTTCAACTCACCGCTTCTCACGGTATTATTACGCTTAACACGGACACTGGCATAACGATTATCGACGGCGCCGATGCTGATACTACCATGACCCTCCTTGGCAACGTTATCAACCTGAACAATGCGATAGATGGGCTCTCCTACAAGCCAGACTCTAACTTTAATGGCGATGCACAACTACAGGTCACCGTCGATGACCTCGGTAACGCAGGTTCCGGCACTGCTGAATCAGTTACCAAGACCGTTACTATCACTGTTAACGCTGTTAACGACGGTCCCTCCATCACTGTTCCTGTCGCCCAGACCATCGATGAAGATACCCCCATTGCCTTCTCCGTAGCCAACTCTACAAGCCTCATCGTAGTTGACACTGACGTGGGCGAGGGAACAGGCGAACTCCAGCTTTCACTTAGCGTTAATTTTGGTACGCTTACTCTCGCTTCGACAGATGGTCTGAATATCACCGCTGGAGAAGACAACTCGGACTCCATCACCTTTACTGGCATACCAGACAAAATAAACTCTGCCCTCGAAGGTCTTGTTTACACGCCAAACCCTAATATCAACGATGACGATACTCTTACTCTTAGCGTCAGTGACCTTGGCGATACAGGCACTGGTGGCGAACTAAATAGTTCAAGCACTGTAGCTATCACCATCAATGCCATAAATGACGCTCCCACCAATTCACTCCCTGCTACCCAGTCCACGCGTGAGGACCAGGCGCTCACCCTCTCCACCGCCAACAGTAATCTATTCTCTATTTCTGATGACTCCCCGGAAGGTACTACGGCTCTAGAAGTCCAACTCTCCGTCGACAACGGCACTCTTACCCTCGCCAGTACGGCCAACCTCACGATAACCAACGGCTCCGATGCTTCGGCCGGCTTCACACTTGTAGGTCAGCTCGCCGACGTCAACACAGCTCTCGACGGTCTAGTCTACACTCCTTCTGCTGACTATTTCGGTTCTGACACACTTACTGTCAGCACTAGCGATAACGGCGGTACTGGCTCAGGTGGTCCGCTTACGAAAACCGACACGCTTTCCATCATTGTCCAACCAGTAAATGATGCACCTGTAAATACTCTACCTAGCGCTCAGAATACCAACGAGGACACTTCTCTTACCTTCAGCGCTGCCAATCAAAACGCCATATCCGTTTATGACGATGCATCCGTGGTCGGCCTCTCCTTCAACGTCTCTCTAGAGGCTACAAATGGTATACTTACTCTGTCCAGCACTGATAGCCTCGAACTTACTGGAGGCTCCATCAACCCTGGCACTACACTTCATCTCACTGGTAAGATGGACGACATAAATGCTGCTCTAAGCAGTATGACCTACACACCCAACACCGATTTTACTGGCGAAGCAACACTCACTCTCACCACCAACGACCTCGGTAACGAAGATGACTTCGGCAGCGACGCCCTTACTGACACTGACACCCTTACCATTACCGTCAACGAAGTGAATGATGCACCAACACTCGCCTACCCTGAAGCCGTACTCACTTCCTCTGAGGACTCCATATTTACTTTTTCTGAAGCTCAAGGCCTTGCAATCACAGTCACTGACCCTGACGTCTATGGTGTTGCCAGTACGCTCAAGCTTACCCTGAGCGTGGATAGCGGCACACTTAATTTACCCGACACAACCGGTCTCTCCATTATCTCCGGTAGCAACAACAGCGCGGCAATGGTCTTGCTCGGAACTCCTGAGAACCTAAATCTTTCTTTGGAGGGAATGACTCTGACTCCAACGACGGACTTCACAGGTACACTGACCCTCTCCTTATCAGCAGATGATCAAGGGAACTCTGGCACAGGTGGTTCTCTCACCGCTAGTGGTGAATTACAAATCTACCATGCTCCTACTAATGACGCACCCTTAATTATCCTTCCTGAAGGCCAGTCTCTTGACGAGGATGGGGTCTTGACGCTTACCGGTAGTGTCTTGCGGGTCAATGATGATGCAGAAGCAAATGATATTCTCATAGTCCAAGCTAGTGCTATTGATGGTACTCTTAAGCTAAGCGATGATGACAGCTCTGGTGTCACCATTACTCAGGATGGTTCTTCCGGCACCCTCGAGTTCTCTGGTACCTTGGAGCAGATCAACAATGCCTTCAATGGATTTACCTTCATGCCAAATTTAGATTACACTGGCGAAGCAACAGTGAACTTCTCTGTCAACGATCAAGGCGCAGGTGGTTCTGGAGGCTCTAAGAGCGGATCATCCTCACTCTTAATAACAGTATCTGCTGTTAATGATGCTCCTACAATAATTCTGCCCGAGGCTCAGACTGTTGAATTAAACAGCACTCTTGTTCTTAGTTCTTCAAGCAGTAATACAATTTCCGTTAGTGATATTGACGCAAGCGCTGAAGATATTCTACAGATTAGCCTTCAGGCAGAAGAGGGTACCATTACCCTTTCGAGTACCGAAAATATCAACTTTGTCTCTGGAGATGGTATCGCTGATACCATCCTTGTTTTCACTTCGACTATCACCACAGCAAACGCAGCTCTGGACGGCATGAGCTTTACCCCATCTGAGTCTCCTGGGACTACCTCGCAAATCCAGGTTGCAATAGATGACCAAGGCAATAACGGCACTGGTGGTGCTCGGTCCAGCGCAGATACATTGGATATCTTAATCGACCATAAACCTCCTGTGATCATTCAGGGCGACTCCATCACTGCCTCTGTTGAAGAAGACAAAGAAAGCACTTGGACCATACCTGAAATCACAGCAACAGATCCTAACGGTGAAGTCCTTACATGGGCTCTTCATGCTCAAGCTTCCAAGGGTACCGCATCTGTGAGTGGTACTGGCAATACCCCCACAGTCACCTACACTCCCAACACTGACTACAATGGTGAAGATAGCTTCAGCATCAAGGTTACTGATGCATCAAATAACATCGATATAATCACGGTTTTTGTAAACGTTGCATCTGTAAACGACGCGCCTGTTATAACAAGCTCCCCTGTGACAACCACCGCTGACCAAGACTACTTCTACACCATAACAGCCTCAGATTCTGATGGAGACATGATTAACTTCAACAGCAGCTCCTTACCCTCTTGGTTGAGTCTTCAAGATAATTTTGATGGCACAGCTACATTATCAGGAACCTATTCTGGAGAACGCGGCGGCGCAGGTCAGCTTCTCTCCGATGCAGCGGATCTTAGTCAGGGATGGAGGTATTCAGAATGGTTGGGTGTTTTCTATGAAGATGATTCTGGGTGGCTCTATCAAGACAACCTTGGGTGGGTTTACGTACCGAATAAGTCCACCACTTCAATCTGGCTTTGGACTGAAAAGCTCGGCTGGGTTTGGACTAGTCCTCCTGTGTATCATCACGTAGTCCTTTCCGTTTCCGATGGTATCACCAGTATTCCCCATGAATTTACCTTGTCTACTGGCATTTTCCCTAGTTTTTGGAGTCCAGACTCAGAGATAGACTGGATATTTTACGAAGCAACCAGTTCTTCATATCCATTCTTCATCCACAAAACTCAGGAATGGATCAGCGCCGTCTCTCGTGAGATTACTGTTACAGCTACTTTAGGGGGTAGTGTTAAAGGTGAAGGAACCTATGAAATGGGAGATATTGTTTCTCTCACAGCCACTCCGGATACTGGATATAAATTTACCAACTGGTCTATAAACGATGTCATTGTCTCAAACGAAGCAACCTACCAATTTAGCGTCAAATTTGATGAGAATTTAAAAGCTAACTTTCTCGAGTTTGATGCGACCGACTACGCTGACCTCTTTGAGTAACCCTTTTGGTCCTAAATAAGACAAGTTTAGTACTGAAACCTTCTCAGCAGTTTCCAGAAGGATATCAAAATTTTGGCCAAATTGGCTTTTGGGAGTATGCAAATCAGACCAAGCATAGATGTCACGCTTTGGCGTCTCGGATAAGTTTAGTAAGTATTTTTACAATAATTGAAGGCTCTGGCATACCAACCCATAGAGGTAGTCTCAACACGCGTGAACTTAGGGCCTCTGTATTAACTAGTGGCTCTAAAATTCGACCATACTTTATACCCGCAGGTGAAGAGTGCAGTGGAATATAATGGAAGATAGTCTGAACCCCGAGTTCACTAAATTTCTTAATTAAACGATTCCTAGTTGTCTCGTTTGCAAGAATAATGTAGTAAATGTGTGCATTATGCTGGCAATGTTCTGGAATCGTTGGCCGTTTAAGTTTTCCTTGTTCTTCTAGTGGTTCGAGTGCTTCGTGATAAGCTTCCCATAGTGAGAGTCTTCTTTGTGTAATTTCATTAGCCTTCTCTAGTTGAGCATGTAGGAATGCTGCAATGATTTCTCCAGGCACATAGGAGGAGCCAACATCCACCCATGTGTATTTGTCGATATGACCTTTGAAAAATTGTGCTCTGTTCGTTCCTTTTTCACGGATATGTTCAGCCCGTTCAACTAGGTTGGGGTCATTAATTAAAAGTGCACCGCCTTCACCGGATATGATATTCTTTGTCTCATGGAAGCTATATGCACCTAGGTCTCCCATAGATCCGAGAGGTCTTTGTTTGTAGCTGGCTAATACGCCTTGAGCAGCGTCTTCAAGTATGCGTAAGTTATTCCTTTTTGCCAGTTCAAGCAAGGGGTCCATTTCACATCCGATACCTGCGTAATGTACAGGCACTATAGCGCGTGTGCGCTCTGTCAATGCTTCCTCAACAAGGGTTTCATCCAAGTTGAGAGTATCCGGTCGTATGTCTACAAATACCGGGTTGGCGCCTCTAAGAACAAAAGCATTGGCAGTAGAGACGAAGGTGTAAGACGGCATGATGATTTCATCTCCCTCATTGATATCAAAGAGTAATGCTGCCATTTCCATTGCAGCTGTGCAGGAGTGAGTTAACAGTACACGGCTTGCCCCAGTAGTTGCTTCAAGAATTTTTTCACATTCTCGTGTGTGAAAGCCGTCACCAGCGAGCTGCCCTCGCTGATGACTGTCTTTGATGTAGTTCAACTCGTTGCCTGTCAGGTGAGGACGGTTGTATGGAACAGGCTATTGCATGGAGGTAAATAACTATTGTTTTGCTAGTGACCTTCTTGCGGTTTGGAGAACTTTTTTTACCCGATTCTTTTGGTAGAATTCAGATGATAAAAGTCCACATAGAATGACGTCTCTGTAGTAGCCTCCAATATAAACTTCCTCTCTTAGTAAACCTTCTTTGGCAAAGCCTATGGATTGGTGGAAGCGTATCGAAGAGGTGTTTTCTGCAATCAATGTAGCCTTAATCTTATGAATATTCCATTCAGAGAAAGCATGATGAAGAAAAAGGCATGCTGCCTCTGCAGCTATTCCCTTGCCCCGTAGGGAAGTCTCTCCTAAAAAAATACCCCATTCCCCGTGTTGGTTATTTTTATCAACTTTCTTTATGTCTACTAATCCGACTGGGATCTCACCATCAAGGAGTTTGATCATATAATAGGCAGCTTCCGTGTTATCAGAAACCATGCGAAACCAGTCCCTTTGTGCCTTTGGAGTAATCTCCCCTCGCCATATCATGCAGTTGCGTACCTCATCTGAGTTACGCCATGTGCGAACACGTTCAATGTCAGTTTCACCGAGTGGTGACAAACTTATAAGCCGGCCAGAGTCTATCTGTGTAGGCTTCAAAAATTGATCCTATTTTTTACGATATATGTTGGGCGTTGACGCGCTGCGTGTACCAAGTTTCGTAAGTATATGCCAAGAATGCCGACAGAGGTAAGCAGTAAGCCGCCGACAAAGTAAATAGAAACCATCAAGCTTGCCCATCCCGGGACCGAAATATCCTGAGCAAGCGCTTGATAGATAATGAAGATTCCATAAAAGAAAGAGACCTTAGACATAACCATACCTAAAATGATGCTCCATAGCAGTGGTTTGGTCGAGTAGGAGAATAGGATGCCTAAGGCTAGCTTAACTAACTTCCTTATGGTGTAACTGCTTTTTCCTGCATATCTCGCCTCATGTTGTACTGAGACTGTGGCTACAGCATAACCCAGCCAGTGCATTTTTGCGCCTAGAAATGGATTACCTTCTGGCATGGCGCGCAAGCTATCTGCCACATTTCGAGAGAAGATTCTGAAGTTTCCAACTCTTTCGTTGTAATCAGCTTCTGCAGCCCAGCGAAGCAGCCAATTAAAAAGCATTGATGACATCCGTTTTGCCACTCCATCCTGACGATTTTCTCTTTCGGCTAATACAACGTCGTAACCTTCCTTTGCTTTGGCATATAGCTTGTGAATGGATTCTGGCGTATCTTGGAGGTCGCCGTCCATCACCACTAACCAATCTCCATTTGCTGAATCAATTCCCGCGGTAATTGCGATGTGTTGTCCGAAATTACGGCTCAATTTTAGAACTTTTATTCGGCCATCTTTGGAGGCAAAGTCTTGAAGGACTTTCATAGAGTTGTCCCCTCCGCAGTCCTCCACATACAGTAACTCCCAATTTGAGCAGATGGACTCAAGGCTGGTGTATAGCCGTCTCTGAAGCTCGGCTAGACAGTCTTCCGAATTATATACCGGGATAATGACTGAGAGCTTTGGTTTATCTCCCTGCATAGCTATCAGAACATAAAATTGTCAGGGATAGTAGTGTTCTTGACTACGACAGCAATACCGTCCTTCACTACAATGCCTCCCTTCGCATAGTTGTGGTTTTTGTTTTTTGGGTCAATGATGACGTTATCTCCGATTCGGGCGTTTTTATCTATGATGGTATTTCGTATATTACAGTTGGACCCAATGCCAATGTCCGGCATATCCGCGGAGGTGCCCATGCCATCTCCATAGACATCGCTTCCCATCATTACGACGTTCTCTAACTCTGTATTGTGGCCTATCTTTGATCGTTCCCCAATAACACAGCGGCGTGCTTGCACTCGGTCGAGCATACAGCCCTCTGCCACAATTATATTCTCGATTTGACAAGAGACTAACTTAGAGGCGGGCAGATAGGCATGACGACCAAAGACCGGATTATCCTCGTCAAAAAAGTTGAATGGTGGCACAGGATCAGTCAACTTTAGGTTGGCCTCAAAAAAGGCTCGGACAGTTCCGATGTCCTCCCAGTATCCCTCAAAAATATAGCTATACATTTTGGCCTGACCGAGGAGGCTGGGGATGATTTCTTTGCCGAAGTCGTCTGATTCTTTTTGGGACTCTAGCGCATCAATCAAACAACCTGCACGGAAAAGGTAGATGCCCATTGAAGCTAGGCAATATTTGGAATCTCGGGACATTTCCAGATCCTCCATCAACTTCTCGCTCAATGCTAGAGACTGAATAAGCTCCTCGTCTTGAGGTTTCTCTACAAACTCCTCAATTGAATAGTCATCGCGCACCCGCATCAGACCGAAGTCAGGTGCGAGTAGAGCACTAACAGGGGTTGACGCAATTGTTACATCAGCACCTGTTTCGTTGTGGTGGCGGATGACATCTCGGAAGTCCATGCGGTAGAGTTGGTCACCGGAAAGAATAAGGAAGAGGTCGTCTTCGCGGGCACCAAAATGGAGAAGGTTCTGACGCACTGCATCAGCAGTACCTTGGTACCAGTTGCCACCTGCCTCGGTTTGTTCAGCGGAAAGAATATCTACGAATCCACCACCGAAGCTATCAAATTTGTAGGCTGCTTGTATATGGTGGTGCAGAGACGCAGTATTAAACTGGGAGAGCAAGTAGATCTGATTCACTCCGGAGTTTAGGCAGTTGCTAATTGGAATATCCACCAGTCTGTGTTTCCCGCCAAGAGGGACGGCTGGTTTACAGCGGAGCTTGGTCAGTGGGTATAGCCGTGTGCCTCTGCCACCTCCCATCACAACGCTAATAATTTTTTGTTTCATGATCTTCTTTTTTGTTAGTTCTTGGCAGGCTAGGGTATTTT
>Ga0163109_10001020_pt1 | contig 22182 bp, 25 predicted proteins | sample CRUFie1St13metaG_FD_108704 | JGI IMG/M metagenome (GOLD analysis project Ga0163109, IMG submission 108704) | Marine microbial communities from the Costa Rica Dome - CRUD Field 142mm St13 metaG | ecosystem: Environmental > Aquatic > Marine > Oceanic > Photic zone | place: Costa Rica: the Eastern... | reverse complement strand
CCTGCCTTCTTTGGCCCTCCACAATTTGCTCTATTTGTTAAACGCGTACTTCTTATTCCTCTTACTCCTGCCATTATAATATCTACCAACATTTTTTTTTTCTATTTTTCCTTTTTTTCGTATCCTGGTATTAATTCACTAATATGTCCTAATTCTTCATGTGTATTAATATCATATAATACATCATTAGAATCATAATAATACATCTTACCATCAACTTCTATTATCTTAACAGTAACTTCTTCTTCTAAATATTCATCATTATTTTCTTCATCTACTACATCTGTTGTTTGTTTTTCTTTATTATCATCACTATCACTTACATATACATTTGTTTCTTTTCTTGGCCTACCTGGTTTTTTTTTATTTGCTTCCTTTTCTGCTTTCGCTGCTGCTTTCGCTGCTAACTTTTCTGCTTTAGCTGCTTCTTTAGCTTGTTCTTTCTGTTTCTTAGCATCTTCTTTTGCCTTTTTTTTTGCTTCTTTTTCTGCTTCTTTTTCCGCCTGTTTTTCTGTTTTTGTCATTTTTTTTGGTTTTATTTCATTATTGTTTATCATTGTTTGTTCTGTTTCTATTTCTACTTTTTCTACTATGGTAGATATTTCAATTTTATTTTGTTCTTCAGCTTCAATTACTGTTGATTCTAAAACAACTGTTTCCTTTTTAGGTCTTCCACGAGGTTTTTTTTCTTTTTGTTCTTCTTCTTTTTTTATTTTTTTTTCTTCTTTAACACGTTCACGCATATCAGTTTTTTCTTTTTCTTTTTCATAATTTTTAATTAATGTTTTTTTTTGTTTATCATTTAAATATATTATTTTATTGTATTCTTCATCCTCAGGAACATAATCTTCACCTTTAATGTCCCACAACTCTTTAATCTTTCTTGTAATATCAATAGGTCTATATTGTGAATAATCTGTTATATTATTCTCACGAAACAAAAGTGAATAATATACTTGTTTTTTTGCTGCAGCTTTTACAGCTTTTGTGCGAACAAAATCGCGTAACCCATCATCAGGGTAACTATCTTTAAGTCTTTGATTTATTACAGTTGACATAATTATTTTTTATTCGTATAAATCCTATAAAATCATTTCAATTTTTTTTTATTTTTAATTCTATGTCCTTTTATTTTTTAAAAATACTTAAACAAAATATTACATTTAATTTATGAACCAAAATAAACCGCGTTATTTTGAATATACCAGTGCCGCTGTTCCTGTAATTAATAAACTAGAACCAAAAAAATTATCTCCTTCTAATAATGATCAATTTAGTAATACACCATATACAAGTCCTAATATGTATGCTTTTTATATAATTTTAAAAGATAAACTTTATAATCAAGATATTAGTATGACAACAAGTAATGTCTATTACATTTTACAGGGTTCTGGGACATCAACAATAAATACTGTAAACAATAATTTTGCTAGTATTTTTCCCGAAGACAAAATAATTAGATGGAATAAAGGAGATATATTTACTATACCATACGCCAATGGTACAGTTAGTCATAAAAAAAATGATAATTGTGAAGAAGAAATAATTATTTTTACTGTAAACGATCTACCTTTAATGATGTATTTAAATTGTAAACCAAGCTTACCACGTTTTAAAGTTACATATTATAATCATGAAGAAATGATGAAAGAAATTGAAAAATATAATTCTCAAGAAAACGCAACGAAAAGAAATCGAAATGGTATCTTACTTTCTAATTATCAAATGATTGAAGAAAAATTAAACACATTAACACATTCAATGTGGTCATTATTAAATGTAATAAATGGTAATACAATTCAAAAACCACATAGACATAATTCTATTGCAATAGATTTATGTACTGAAATGAATGACGATGACTATGGAAAAATATATACATTGATGGGTGAAAATATAGATGATGATGGTAATATTATAGAACCTGTTAAAATGTTATGGAAAAAAAATTGTACATTTACTACACCACCTGGTTGGTGGCATTCTCATCATAATGAAAGTGATAATCCTGCCTGGGTATTTCCAGTACAAGATGCTGGGTTACACACATATTTTAGAACACTTGATATACAATTTAAATAATATAAATAATATAAAAAGATTTTGTTTATTAATTATAATGTATTATTAATGAACAATATATACAAATTCGTTCTAATCCCTTTTTTTTCATCATTTACCGTTTACTGGTCATTATCATTCTATTATTTTTTAAAAGATTATTATGGAGATTTAAAAGGACGAATAGATCCCAACATTAATTGGAAATTATACAATAAAACATTATTTCATGTTTTATATTTACAATTTTTTTATAGCCTACCTATTATGTATTTACTAATACCTGTTTGGAAATGGCGAAATATTTCAACTACATACGATTCCATTGTTTTTAATGATATTATTAAATTAGTATTTAATGGTTTATTTGGCGAAACAATATTTTATTGGTTACATTATTGGTCACATTTTATATTTTATTCAAAAGTACATAAAGTTCATCATGAATGGACAAACCCATCAGCACTATGTGCTGCATATGCTCACCCTATAGAATACGTATTCATAAGTTTACCTTCATTTTTATTACCACCAATTATAACAGGATCTAATTGGATAATAACAAATATTTGGTTTGTTATTGCAACAATTAGTGTTGTACTTGATCATTCTGGTTATAAGAATATTCATTATAGTGAATTTCATTGGAAACATCATAAATATTTTAATGTTAATTATGGAACAGATACAATAGGTGGGGTTTTATCACATATTTACAATAATTATTTTTAGATTTTTTATATACATTATATTATATATAATGAATCTTAATTTTAAAGACATGTTAGAATCGCGATTACCTACTGCTGATAAAGGCTTATTACATAAAATTGGAATTAGAAGAAATATTCGCATTTCTAATTCTTGCGAAAAAAAAGCATATGTAATAATTGCTCCTACACCAATAATATCAATAAGTACAATTGGTGTAGATAAAATTGGTAATATTGAATATGAAACTCATGGTGATTATAAAAGTGAAGAAATGTTAATATTACCAGGACAGGAAAAACATTTTGAATTAGAAACAAGCAAAATATATATATCTGCATTAATTGAAGTTGAACCTACTGTATGGAGACAATGGAGAAAAAATAGATTAATTGATAGTAAAAGTACTGATTATAATATTACAAAATGCGCACCAGAAGAATGTATTGATACATCATTTTTAGACTATTCACGTAAATGATTTCATATTTTTTAATATAAACTTACTTATTTTTTTGTATAATTTAAAAATATTCTTTCTATAACTATACATTAAATAAAAAATAAGGAAAATTATTAAATAATAAATTATATGTAATACTACAAAGAACAATATATACATTTTCCACCCAAACTGTTTATTTTTAAATGTTGGCCATGTATCTAATAATATTCTTTCTGATTCTGGTGTTCGTTTTTTCCCATGTATTCTATACATCATAGGATGACAAGAATTAGATAATATTGTAGTGAACAAATCATAATTTGTAAAAAGTAAATAAGTCATATTGGGTTCTAAATCCATATCCTTTGCCAAGTCTTTCAAATAAAAACATCCAATTACAAGAGTATTAATATGATCATTTTCTAAATTTAAAGGATCAATATCTCTAAGAAACGGTTTCCTTATTTGATAATTTAAATTATTGTAGAAATATTCATTTACCCACCATGATTGCATTTCTGCGATTGCAGCAATACTTCCCATTGTTGGTCTTGAAAAACCAATGAATGCCAAATTATTTGTATTTTTTGGTATTATTTTTTTTATAAATTCATCATCTGTATATTTTTTATCCAAAAAAGGAAATTTTTTTCTATATCCTGTTGCACATACAATAATATCGACATTTTTTATGGAACCTTCTTCGTATTCGATTGTATTGTCTTTAATTTTATTTGGAAATTTTATTACTGTAACTTTATTTTCATATATGTCTAGTAAAAATTCTGTTCTTTTAACAACATATTTCTTAAATAGATTATTGGGTGTTTCGTTTATACTGCATAATTTTTCATGAGAGTGGATACAATTATTATTCATATTACAACTATTTCCGAATGCTAATATATTACCTAGTATATATCTACCATATTCATGCCATATTGCTGACATTGGTTCAGGTAGATTATACTCTACATAATTTAAATTCATATCAGTTGGTTCATCTTTATCCCTATCGAATGGAAATAATATTTTCAACCCTTTATCATTTATTGATATTGCTCTTTTTATATTTTCTTCTGTATCATCTCCAGGAGGAAACCATTCAATATAATTTTTTGTAGTATAATATAAATCAGCATTATTATTTACTAAAATATGACCTATATCAAACGCACTTTCAGCACCACCTATTAAAAGTATTTTCTTGCCGTAAAATTTTTCTTTCCATTGATATTTATCCATGTAATAAATATCTTGTGTATGATAAATAGTTCCTTTGAAATTATCAACTATATCTGGAAATTTTTGATAATTATTAAGACCTGTACAAACTATTAATTTTTTACTTATTAATTTATAATTTATATTATTAAGTTTATAATTAACTATCCATTTTTCTTCATTATTTTGATTACATTTTTCTACAGTTGCTCCATATTGAATATATTTATCCAATTTAAAATGTTTTTTATAATTATTTAAATAATCAATATAATTTTGTATTGTAAACCAAGTACCTAATTTTTTATCCATTGGAAAATCACTAAACCCTGAAACATATCTTGACGATGACCATCTAAAATAATCCTTTTCTTTTATATTTGAAAACATTCCATTACAATTATTACATTTTTCTAAAACAATAATTTTTTTATTAGTCTCGGAAAATGTTTTACAAGTAGTTATTCCACTTTGTCCAGCTCCAATTATACATATATCATATTCTTTCATATATAATATATACCTTAAAAATAATAAATATTCTTTATTTCCTTCTTTTTATTTCAAAATCATAATCACTTTTTGTTAATTTATAACCCCAATGTTGCAATGTTTGGCGTATTTTAGGACTTATTGTTTCATCGTTCCATTTACCTCCTTTTTTTTGAATCTGTGTAATTAAAAATTTTCTAAATCTTCCATTTTTACCAGCTAATGATTCCCATCTTGCAATTTGCCTTTCATCATCTATACTTCTTTTTCCCATATAATAATCGCAATACCAGTGTACCCACCCATAAGGATGTGATTTTCTCATCCAATTTTTATTTTCCCAAAATTCTAATGTAGTTCCTACTTTTACACCATATTTATTTATTTTAACATCATATTGATCAAAAGGTTTTGTAAGATGATGTTCTGGAATATCTTTCCACCATGATTGAGGATATTTTTTATGTACATTTTTTAATTTATTATTAAAAAACTTTGACTTGATAGGTCGCCAATATGTTCCGCCAAATGAACCTAATTTAAATATATCTCTTGGTGATAAATTTGGTTTAAAAGATATATTTTTATTTTTAATTGTACGTCTATTTTTCACTTTATTTTTTTTTGTTTGCATTGTTAATAATATAAAATTATATAAATATATTTTTAAAATTTATATAATTTATTTTTTTGTATCTGGTTTTAAACAAATACTTTCTCTTTCAACTATTACACGATTTTCCATAATAAATTTACCTAATTCATCCACTTTATTTTGATCGCCATTAAAATATTTATCCAATACTTCTTTTAAAAAATTTTTACTAATTGCTTTTTTTGTTTTAGACTTTCTATAAACAATTCTTCCATCATTTATATCAAAACAATCTATTTCATTTGAACGCATAACATTCATTAAATTTGCTGATATTTCTTTTTGTTTTATTTTTAGACGTTTAATTTCATTTTGTCTTTCTTTAATTAAATGTTCATATGAAACATATTCTTTTATTGATTTTACAAGTTGTTCTTTTGCATTATTATCACTCATATATATTTGGTATCTATTTTTTTAAATCTTTTATTTTTTGTTTTTCTTTTTCATATATGAAATATGATATGAACACATTTCACTATCACATAATCTATTACACACTTCACCCTTTCGAGGCCCTGATTTTAATACAATATTACATTTATTTTGCATCAAACAATATTTTTTTGGATAATTAACACCATATATTTTATTTATTCCTATTAACTCACGATAAGGCAAAATTTTATTTTGTATATTTCTACAATAAGGGCATTTTATTTGAAAACATCTTAAATTATTTCTAATACCATGTTTTTGATTTCGTATTTCGTTATATAAAGGAATATAATTATATTTATGTCCACAAGTTAATTCTATTTTAGTATCATTTAACCTATCACCAGAAATTAAACACAAATTACTATCATCTTCTAATTCATTTTCTAATTCATTTTCTAAATTATTATTTAATAAATTAAAAAACTCTTTATTATTCATTTAATGTTACATATTATATAATTTATTTCTTTATATAAATTATTAACAATATGACTAAATTATGGGGTCCTTCAACCTGGTGCTTTTTACATAGTTTTATTGCAAGATTAGATGAAGATAAATTTGAAAAAAATAAAAATAATATTATTGATTTTATACGAAGTGTATTAGCTAATTTACCTTGTCCTATTTGTAGTGACCATGCTATAAAATACATTAATTCAAAAATTAGATATGTAAATAAAAAAAATGATTTATGTTTATTATTCTATCATTTTCATAATGAAGTTACTAAACGAAATTCTAAATATAAAAAACCAGAATTACCTGATATTGATATTTTAAATATTTATAAAAATAATAATGTGCGAAAAGAATTTAATATTTATTATGAATTGTGGCAAAAAAGCACTAAACAAAGAAATGTTCTATCAATGAATAATACATTTATGAAACATTCATATATTAATAACGCTATAGATTGGCTTAAACATAATAACCATTTACTTGAACAAGGTTCATTTGTACCTTATTAAATTGTACAGTCTGTTTGATTCATTATTAATGGTGTGTTTATTTTTTTTGTAAAACCAAATTCATCTAATGATGTTAATACAATTTCATCATATGATTTATAAAATCTATCTACGTCACGTGTTAGTACATATAAAGATAATCCCTTATCATCTGATACAATAGAATAATCATATAATTCATTTACAATTGGACCTAATTCTAATACCCAATATGGTGCTTCTGGAACTCCATCTAAATTTACTGTTAAATAACCACAACAATCACCATCTTTATAATATGCTTCACCTGTAATATCATCATATTCATTATTTTTTTCATTAATTTGACTATTATAAACAGATACTGTATTTTCATCAATTAATCCATATTGTGCTGTTGAACATCTACCATTACCTTGAAATAATTTATTAAAATTATCCTGATATACCTGATACCATTTACCTAAATAATTTTCAAGATTTAATTCATCTACAGCTTTATATTCTTTACTATACGCAAAACTATTGTTAGCTAATATTAATATTAATAATATTAACAACATTATACTAAAATATATGATATATTTTTTATATTAATTTATAAAAAATATATTTCATGTGTGAATATTATATATTAAGATTCTTCCCATAATCCATCTACCAATCCATATTTTAAACAAATATCAGATTCCCACCATAAATCATGTTTCAAAATCTCATTAAGTTCTTTCTTAGGAACTTCTGTATATTCTTTATAAATATCTTTAATTTTAGCCATTAACTTTTTGTTATTAGCAAAATCATCTTCTAATTCTGCCATTTTACCCCATGAACCAGAAGATAATTGATGAATTAACATATATGCGTGAGGACGAATATATCGTTTTTTACCTGTTACACTCATCAATGTTCCTGCTGAAGCAGTTGCTCCATCAATAATAGTAACTACATCCACTTTACATGAAGTAATTACATCAATTGCTGTAAACGCATCAAAAACTGAACCTCCAAATGAACTAATATGTAAATAAATACATGGCGGTTCAATGGAAAAATTTTGAGCAACATTGAGATTTTCTTTTTCAGTTTTTCTAATTAATTCAGTTAATGTAAATATTGAATTACGATCCACCTCAGCATAATAATAAATATGATTATTTACTTTTGTTACTTTTTGATTATCTTTATTAATTGCACATTGTTCAGTATCATCTTCACTATCATCATTATCAGATTTACTGCTTCCGCTACCATTTTTTGGTACTCCTCCATAATAAATACGTTTTACCATTATAGTTATTTTATTTATATATATTTAAATTGTTATTATTATTATTTTTATCTCAATACAACTATGCGGATTTATAATATATTTTTTATAATTATTTATAAAAAATATATTTTATTTATTATTTAGAAACTGCTGACGCTATTTGTTGACCATTATTATAAACATATACTTTTGTCTCTTTTTGTTCTTTACCTTGAACAGCGGAATTATCAGTATTTGTTTCAACTATATTCCATATAGATGACCACACTAAACCAGCTATACCACCTAATAATAATGCTCCACCAAAACTAGAAAATGATACACTACATACTAGAAAACTATAAATAGCATCTACAAATACAAAAAAACTCAATAAAACTAAAAAAGAAATATTTAAATTATCTCTAAAATACATTTGTAATCCATAATAGGCTAATCCAAATGATGTAATAATATTACTATTTAACATAAAATAATTTTTATAATAATTTAGATGACCACACATACCTTTATTGAATACATTTGATTTCATAGAATTTGATATTGCTTCATTACCAGCAATCAATATTAATCCAAACACAACAAACAATGCACCTTCAATACTTTGATTATAAAATGAATTCATTATTCCAAAAATGAATACAAATACTGGTGATAATAATGCTAATGTCTGCCAGCCATATTGAAATGATTGATATGTTGTTAAACTACTAGTTGTCATATTTGATGGCATTTAACTATATTTTATATATACATTATTTTTCTATTGCAATATCTAAAGCTTCTTTTATTGTTTCAATTGGATGAAATTTAATATTTTCTGTTATACCAGTGCTTTCATATTTTTCTCTAAATTTATCAAAGTCTTCCAAATTTTCTTTTGGAAACATGAACTCTTTTACACCTGCTTCAATACCACCTAATATTTTCAAATCTAATCCACCTATTGCTGTAACACATCCTTGTAAATTAATTTCTCCAGTAATTGCTACAGTATTCTTTATCTTAAGATTATTTAATAAACTATACAATGTTACAGTAATTGCTGTACCTGCTGATGGTCCATCTTTTGGAACAGCACCTTCTGGACAATGAATATGTATTCCTTGTAATTTGGAAGATTCATATTCTTTCATTAAACGCTCTTTTTTAATATCTTTTGTTAAAGACCAAGCTAATGTTTTTGCTACATTCATACTTTCTTTCATTACATCTCCTTGCATACCTGTCAGTTTCAATTCAAGTAAATTATTTGCTAATATATATTTCATTTCTATTGGTATAATACCTCCTTTTCCTAAAGCATTTGCCCATAAACCATTTATTATACCAACAGAACTTTTACTATGTATTTTCTTTGGTCTAATTTTATTTCTTTCTTTCAAATATTTATTTTTAATATCATCTAATGTCAATTCATAAGGCAATACTAAATTATCAATATTTTGTATCAATTCTAAATTTATTTCACCAATAATTTCAAATAATAACTCTTTTAATTTTCTAACACCCGCTTCACATGTATATTTTTCTATTAAATATTTCAATATTTCTTTACTTATAATTATATTACCATCTTGACCCATTTTTTTGTATATTTCAGGTAACATATAATCTTCACATATTGTTAACTTATCATCTACGGATAAATGTTCAAACTTAATACGATGAATTCTATCTAATAATATACGATCCATTAATTCAGGATCATTATATGAAAATATAAATAAAGCTTTTGATAAATCTAAATCAATACCACTAAAATATTTATCTTGAAAAGTATCATTTTGCGTTGGATCTACTAAATGTGTTAATATTCCTATTATTTCACGTCCATTTTCTGTACGACTAATTTTATCAACTTCATCAATAAATATTATTGGATTCATACATTTTGTTTCCATCAATACATCAACAATCTTACCCCACATTGAACCAACATATGTATAATTATGACCATCTAATGTACTACCATTTGATGAACCTCCTATAGCAATAAACGCAAATGGTCGTGGATTTCCGTCTTCGTCTTTCAAACAATGTGATATTCCATGTTTTGCTAATGATGTTTTACCTACACCCGGTGGTCCTTCGAATCCAAAGCAATAACCTGTTTGCTCTCCATTTATCCATTGCCCTACTATACGTTCAACTTGTTTTTTTGCATTTTTATGTCCATATACTGACTTATCTAATGCCTTATTAATATCAATAAAATAATTATTTATTCTTTTACAATTATTATTTATTTCTACTAATTGTTCATCATTGTCATTATTATCTGTATCTTGATTTTTATTATAATCGTATTTTTCATACATTGAACATATATATTCTTTAAATATATCTTCTGTTTTTGATGTTAACACTATCAATAATATATCACGCAAATCATTTAATGAAAACATATCATTATAATAAGGTACTGATTTAATACTTTTGAAATGTGTTAATGTATGTTGAATACTATCTAATATATGTATTACTTCTATTTTTTCAAGATTACTTACAGATTGTATACAATTTATATATTTTTTGTTTAGATCATCAACATTCTTTTCGGCTTTTTGCTTTAAATAATTTTTACAATGTAATACTACTTCTGAACTATTATATTCTTCCTTCTTTGGAACATTATAAATATAAGGATTATAACTTGTATTTAAAAATTTTTGAAATAATGTAATATTTGTTTTTGCTAATTCTAATACTGGCTCTTCACGATATAATCCAAATGGTATTTTCAAAATTCCATCTAAATATTGTCTTGCTTTTGAACCAGAATCTTCCGCTTTTGCCTTCAATTCTCTCAATTTATTCATTGCCTTTTCCTTTACATTATCACTTGTTTTCATAATACATATTCTTTGTTCAAGAGGTAATTCATTTTGTAAATCTGGATTTGATAACTTTGCAGTATATTTTATTGTTTCTCTCATTGCTATTTTAAATTTATTTCTTAAATTAAATGGCAAACTATCAAATATCATCATTTGTTCGTGAGATTCTTCGCTTGTAGTTGAATCAAGAGAGAGAAGATCGTATAATAAATAACATAAAAATTGCAATTCAAAATCATCTGAAAATAATAACATTTGATATATAATATCACGTTGTTCCATTAAATCACTTGTCATGAATTCTCGAGTTATCTTTGATAATGATTTCTTTTTTATCATTTTAATATAATGAATATAACCTTGAAATATTTCAAAATATTGATTGATATCATGTAATAAAATTTCTTTCAAAGATAATGATCTTATATATGTATCAAATACTAATTCATTTTCAAAATTTTCTGGTATTGAATTTATAATTTCCTCGCTTTTTGATAAAATGTATTCATTATTTAAATAGGTAATAGGTATGTCCCTAAAATAACCTTTCATAATCAATGTTTCATTTAATTCATCATTTCTAAAAACTATTTTAACACCATTCATTTTTAAAATAAAACTATCTTTTGATTGTTTTCCTAAATCAAATATATCTAAAGTATTGGCATTTTCAGCAATATTAAAATCTTCAAATATTGAATTTGCATTATTCGTTTTTTTTCCATGTTTATCACTTAATGATGATAATTGTATAGTTTTATAACCGATTGGAACAAAATATTTATTGAACACATCATTGTATAAATCTCGTTTATCATCATCTAAATTATTTACTAAATGTGTTCCAGAATAACATATAAATAATAATTCTTCCATTTTTAAACAACCATATTGTTTCATTATTGTCGAAATATTGTCATTTATACTTTGTAAAGTATCATATAACTCATTATAATCTTCAATTAAACATATACTGGTTCTTACAGTATTATCACATTTAAACATCAATAAATTTAAATCATCGATCACCCCTCCAACATCAGATTGTTTTATTATATTCAAATTTTTTTGATTTTGAATATGTAAATATAAATTTCTTATTATATTTTGGTATTTATCTACCAAAATTACAATCTTTGATATTTTTTCTTCTTCACTAAAATTATTTTCTTCCATATTACAAATTGTAGATTATATATTCATTCCATATTAATTATTTTATTTATTAATGTATTTTTTTTATATTACCAAACAATATAAAAGAATATTACAATTATTTGTAATGGGAATACCTAGCTATTTTGCACATATTATTAAAAATCATATTAATATTATTCAAAAATTAAATTCTTTAAATAATATTGATAACCTATATCTTGATTCAAATTCTATCATTTATGATTGTGTTTACGCTTTTAAAAATGAATATAAAAATGATGATCAATTTGAAGAATTACTATACAAACAAATTTGCATTGTATTGGAAAATATTTTATTAAATATAAATCCAACAAATGTAATAATTGCTCTTGATGGAGTAGCACCTGTTGCTAAATTAAAACAACAAAGAGAACGACGTTATAAATCTTATCTTAATAATAAATTGCTAAAAGAATTTAATATTGAAAATGATTTGAAATGGAACACAACATCTATTACTCCCGGTACAAATTTTATGAATAAATTAAATACTTATTTATCCAATTATTTTAAAAACATTTTTCACGTAAAATGTAAACCTAAGAAAAATATGAATATCATCATTTCTGGAAGTGATAAACCAGGTGAAGGTGAACATAAAATTTTTCAATATATTCGAGATAATAATCATCATAATTTAACAACGTTAATTTATGGTTTAGATGCTGATTTAATAATGCTTTGTATATGTCATGTTAAATATTGTGATAATATTTATTTATATAGAGAAACCCCTCATTTCATTAAACAAATCGATTCCAGTTTAGAACCAAACGAATGTTACTTGTTAAATATATCAAAATTTGCTAATAAAATACAAGAATTACTAACAAATAACCATGTAGAAAATCTTGACTATGATATTTTAAATGATTATATTTTCTTTTGTTTCTTTCTTGGTAATGATTTTATGCCACATTTTCCAACTTTAAATTTAAGAACAAATGGTATTCATATATTACAAGAATGTTATTACAATATTATAAATAAGAATAATATATACTTGACAATAAATAACATTATTCAGTGGAAAAATGTACGTAAATTAGTTGAAGAACTAAGTAAAATGGAAGAAGAATTATTTATTCATGAATATGAAGAAAGAAATAAATTGGAAAAAAAAGTGAATCGCTATAATAATGATGGCATTTCTCAAGATGAAATAATCAAAAATGATATCTTAAATATTCCATTAAAAAATCGTGAAATTGAACATTATATAAATCCAATAGAGAAAGATTGGGAAAAAAGATATTATACTTCTTGTTTAAAAATAGATAAAAACGAAATTAGATTAAAACAATTATGTACTAACTTTTTAGAAGGTCTTGAATGGACCTTTAAATATTATACAAAAGGATGTACTGATTATAGATGGAAATATAATTATAATTATCCTCCATTACTTATAAATTTATATAAATATATCCCTTATTTTGAAACTGATTTTTTCAAAGAGGAAAAAAATAATCCCATTAATGCAAAAACTCAATTATCATACGTATTACCATATGTCTATTTTAATTTAATTCCTAATAGTAACAATAAATTAAAAGAATATGTAAATAATCAATATGATAATATTAATTTATCATGGTCATTTTGTAAATATTTCTGGGAAGCACATTTAATTGCACCAGAATTAAATATTAATCATTTGGAATTATTAACATCACAATAAATAAAATCAAATATCATTAGTTTTAATGTATACTTGTTTTGCTACATTTTTTATAACTTTATCCAGATTTTTATCTTGTTCATTTTCTACACCACCTATACAATTTGAAATTAATTGTAAATATTCACTATTTTTTTCATGAGTTACATTTCCATATTCTGGATTATTATCTACCCAATCTTTCATTTGTAAAAAATTATTATGTTTAATCTCTTTTATAGCATTTACCATATGTTCTTTATCTTGACTTTCTTTCTGCCAAGCGTTGTTATCTTTAACATATAATATTTCTCTCTTTAAATCACTACAATGTATTGGTCTTTTTGTAACATCTAAATTTTGTAATCCTCTTATAAATATTCGCGATATTCCCTCCACAAATCCTTGTGTTCTTGTACATTCTAAATCATCCATTTGTAATTGTAATGATTTAACAAAATCCATCAAATTTAACGCATCTTTACAATGTTCATTTAAAAATATATTCATACTTATTTTATTATGATTTGTTGTATTATTTGTAACATTATCACCAATACGTGGTATCATTTCTTTAATCGTTTCCTGTAATTCATCATTCTTTTTCATCATTGACATAAACATTGATTTATAATTAATATCATCTTCATTATTCTTAGCTATTGAAATATTTTTTTCCTCCTCATTTTCAATATTTTCTTTTTTATATTTACATTTTTTTTCATGCTTCCAATATCCTGCACGTGATTGATATATTTTATTACAATATTGACACGTATAATGGTTTTTGTTTTTGTCATCATCATTTTGACATGATTTGATTAAAAAATCATTGTCATTATTTTGCCCGATTTTTTGCTTAGTACTTTTTGTGTTTCCATTTGTTTCCATTTTATGTTTACGTGTCAAAAGATGCTTGTTATAATTGGACTTATTACAGCATGTATAGTCACAAACAGAGCAGTAGAATTTTAGGTTAGTACTTTGCTTAGTACTTTTTGTTTCCATTTTCCTATATATTGGAAACAAAAAAAGTACTAACCTAGGCCGAAAATGTCATTTTTTATTTTTTCGAGTTGGTAACAACATTTTTTTCGATATTTTTTAATAAACCATAATGGTCTATTTTTAAAAAGTCAAAAAAACCGTCATTTTTTTTTTTGAAAAAAAAATTTGAAATTTCAAAATGGACAATAAATTCTTGTCCTTTTTTAATTCTGAATAATTTTTTTCCAAAAAAAATTCGGGTTCCGATATATTTTAATAAAATAAAATATATATTTAAAAATAAATTTATTATGATAAATAGTAATAATAATTATATGTTATATAATTTACCAATTGAAATACAAGATAATATATGGAATTTTTATTGGATGGATTTATTCAAAGAAAATGTTATTAAAATATTTCATGAATTTGAAAAAAGAATTGAAAAAATAATTTTATTTACAGATTTTTATTTTTTAACATCACAAGAAAATTCCGACAATTTTGATCATATATTTATTGATTATCTTATTGTTGCAAATAATGTATTAAAATATATTGATAATAATAAAAGTTTATTTAAATTTTTTAAAAATAAATACAAAGAATTATTTTTTATTACAAATGAACAAAAACATATTTATGAAGATAAAAAAATTTTAGATGAATTAAAATACATTTCTTTATTTATTATTAGTAGATCAGGATACATGAGATATTATACATACAATCGTTTTGTAACAATATCAACAAAATTTAAAAATATAGATTTAAAATAATTATTTAAAAATAAAATATTTATTTAATAAATAATGTATAATAGAAATACTTTTAAAGAATTTATTTCAACTACAGATAAAAAAATTTTCGTTAAATTAACAGCAAGTTGGTGTGGTCCATGTCAAACTGTTAAACCACATATAGAAAAATGGTTCAATGATTTAACTACTGATGTAAATATTATATGTATTGAAATTGATATTGATGAAAGTGTAGATTTATATGCTATGTTAAAAACAAAAAGATTAGTATCAGGTATTCCAACAATTTTATACTACAATGAAGAAAATTGTAGTTATATTCCTGATGATAGTATAAGTGGTACAAATACTGCCGATATAGATAGATTTTTTTTATCTTCAATAGAGAGTTAAAAATATATAAAAAAATTAATTAAAATCATATATATAGTATTTTATATAGAGTACTATATATGGGGTGTTTTTCAAGTAAAATACATATGACTCAACGAGAGATATCAAAAGATAATGAAATATACATCCTTAGACAAGAACTCGAAGAAAAAAATAAAGAAATAGAACAGCTTATAAATGAACTTCATTCTGTAAATATGAATACCGAAACAACAATAACAAATTTAAGAAAACAAGTAAGTAATATGACTATTACATCATAACCTATACATTACTAATTATTTTTAAAGAAAAATATAATAATTAATAGTATTATGATTACACCATTAATTATTTTAAAAGATAAATTACCTCAAGAATTATTACATATAATACAATCATATTTATCTAATGATATAGCAGAAAAATCGATCGATTTATTTTTAAAAAAAATAACAAAAAGAGAGCAACTATACAATAAATTTATTTATTACAATTATATATTTCCTAATTGTTATTGTTATAGAGTATTATATCCATCAATATGTATATGGTGTTATAAATATATACATACATATGATTACACATATAATTTATGGTATATATCATGTATAAATAATAAACAAATAAATAAATATATTAATCGTATTATTTAATGACTACCACTGCCTCCATATTTAATAGGTTTTAATAATAAACGATTAATTGCTTTATAACCGTGATATAACATGACAAAAATTCCTATCCACATAATTAAATCATATGATGATGATGAAAATTTACTGTAATATCCAATATAACTAACGTATAATAGTGATGGTAATATTAATATATAATGTGACAAATAAACCATATTCCAGTATGTTAAATTAAAATCCAGTTTAGGAAAATCGACTGATATAACAATAGATAATGCAAGTAGTGCTAAAATTATATATATAATTTTAGGTGTTTTTTCCTTCATAAAACCAATATATGCCAATAATAAACCTTGTAAAAATACATGTAATATATTAATTAAATACATTGGTAAATGATCATCTCCATTAGCACTCATATTTTATGTAATAGTATTAGAAAAATTATTTTTGTATAAAAAATAATTACATGTAATTTTAAATTAATTTTCAATCAAATTTCCATTATTATCGTATAATTCCTTACTTATAAATTTGCCATTTGCATGAACAATAATAGTTTTTTTTCCATTTTCAATAATTGTTTTTTTTTCATGTTTAATACCATTTACATAATTTGTTTGTATAGATTCACTACGTGTAAATATATTACTAGGTCTATTAATATGAATATTAAAATTACCTCCGTTTGAAAAACTTGTATTAAAAAATGTATTCGCATTTCGAATATTATTTAAATTTTGATCTTTAAAAATTTTATTAAAAATATCAAATGGATCACTTAAATTTCTAGGCATAGAATTTGCATGAAAATTATTAATATTAATATTATTTTTTTTATTATCATCCAATAAAATTTCATATGCTTCACTAATTTCTTTGAATTTTTTTTCAGCTACTTCTTTATTATTTATATTTTTATCAGGATGCCATTTTACAGCCATTTTTTTATAAGCTTTACGTATTTCATCTTTTGACGAATCATTAGGTATTTCCAATACTTTGTAATATTTATCCATATATTGATATAATAAAAAATCCTTTTAAGTTTTTATTATTTATATGAAAATATCCAATATTTATAATATGGAAAATTTAGATTTGGACATTGAAAATTATAATTTAAAAGATATATTAGAATTATTTAATATAGATTATAACTTTACAGTTGATGATTTAAAACGAAGCAAAAAAATTGTTTTAAAAACGCATCCGGATAAGTCAGGTTTAGACAAAAAATATTTTTTATTTTTTTCAAAAGCATACAAAATGATATACCATATACATGATTTTAGAAATAAAGAAAAACAAAGTAAAAATTATGGAGATCATAAATATTTTACTGATAATATGAATGAAGAGGAACATAAATTAATAATTAAAAATATGAATAATAAAGAAGATTTTCATAATTGGTTTAATAGATTATTCGAAAAGTATTACACAAGAGATGACGATGGTTATGGTGATTGGTTGAAAGGAAATGATGATATTATTGGTATGTCTGGTGGATTTAATGAAATGTCAAACAATATAGATAAAATAAAACAACAGCAAAAAGAATCTTCAATTATAAAACATATAGATTTCGAACAAAATGCTAATTTAAGTTGTGGTTCAACTGAATTATATCAAACAAGTAATAATTACACATCTACAAATAGTTTTGGTTCTATTCAATATAATGATTTGAAACAAGCATTTCAAGAAACATTAGTACCTGTTACAAATGAAGATTATAATAATAAACAAAAATTTTCAACAATACAAGAATTAAATATTTACAGAAAACAAAATGAAACAAAACCATTAAGTGAACAAGAAGTAGAAATATATATGAAAAATAAAGAAAAAAAAGAACATGAAATGAGTACTCGTATGGCATATAATTTAATTAAACAGGGACAACAAAACGAAGAAAAACAAAAAGATTTTTGGAGTACATTGAAACTTATAGGAAATAGTAAATAAGATATTTATTATATCTTTTTTTTATGGTTTAAATATATACGGAAAAAATGAACAAAATAGATTTAACATTAGGAGGATTATTTGTAGTTTTAATATTTACAGTATTAGGACATAGAGCATATAATAAAATAAAACAAGATAAATATGAAGAAGGAAAAAGTGATAGTGAAATAATTAAACAAATATTGATAAATGAAACGCAAATATCAAAAACACATAAACCTATCTTATGGATTCATTTACCATTTGAAAAAAATTCAAGAAATTGGGAAAGTTTTTATTCTAGAAATAACAATGAATTAAATCAACCATATTTGTATTTAACAGCAAAAAGTATTATCGATAACAATTATAATGATTTTCATATATGTTTAATTGATGATAATAGTTTTGATAAATTACTTCCTGATTGGTTTATAAATATGAATTTTATGGGTGAAAATGAAAAGAAAAAATACAGAACATTAGGTATGTTAAAATTAATATATAATTATGGTGGTATGTGTGTACCTGTATCAACATTATGTTTCAATTCATTTAAATCAATGTATAAAAATAATGTTTTTACAGTAGAAACTGTATCAAATAGTATATTAAGCGAAAATATTTTATTAACACCTAATATTTCATTTTTTGGTTCTCCAAAAATGGATAATGTAGTAAAAGATTTGATGTATAAATATGAATTATGTGTAAAAGATTCTAGAGATGATATATTTTTTAGTGGTAAATTTGAAAAACTGTGTTTAGAAAAGGTTAATAGTGGTGAGTTAGAATTAATTAGTGGTAAGTATGTTGGTACAAAAACAGATGATGATAAAATAATAACAATAGATCATTTAATGAATGTATCAAATGATTGTGAATTATCATATTTATCTTTATGTTTACATATTCCAAGTGAAGATATTTTAAAAAGAACAAAATATAATTGGTTCGCAGTTGAAAGTACAGATAATATTGTAACAGGTAATTACATGTTAGGACATTGTTTTGCAAAAATTTATAATTATTAATAATAATATGTATTGTAAATAAAATTTATAAAGCATTATTGCTAATAAGCATTATTGCTAATATCTATATTGCTATTTACTTCATCATTAATATTATTATTAATAGGTTTTTTGATATATATATAATAAATTAATTCATATTTTGATTTTACGTAATTCATTTTAATATTATACAGAATGTCTTTTGATTTACATATTTGTCTTATAATTGTTAAAAAAGATTTAAATGTAATATTGCGTTCTAGATAATGTAGTTTTGACGGTACATAATACGGTTTTATGTTATCAATAAAATTAGTTATTAAATGTTGTAAATTTCCCTTTTTATAACTTTCATTATTTAAAATATAATACATATTTTTTTCATCATAAATAGTAATTTTATCTAATAAATCAACTAATAAATTAAATGGTAATGAATTTTTTATAGTTTTATTCATAATCTGTAATATATATATTAGTTTTTTATTTCTTTTCAAATATTTATATTTAAAAATTTATAATATAAAATCATTATATAAAAATAATATAATATGGCTGGTGGATTACTTAATTTAGTAGCAAATGGAAATCAAAACGTTATATTAAATGGAAATCCTTCAAAAACATTTTTTAAAGCAAAATATTCAAAATATACTAATTTTGGTATACAAAAATTTAGAATAGATTATGAAGGTTTGCGTACATTAAGAATGAACGAAGAATCTCATTTTACTTTTAAAATCAATCGTTATGCTGATTTATTAATGAGTTCATATTTAGTTATTACATTACCAAATATATGGAGTCCTATATATCCTCCTAAAGATGAATTTAGTAAATGGGTAGGATATGATTTCAAATGGATTGAAAATATAGGGACGGAAATAATAAAAGAAGTTACTATTACTGTTGGTGGTCAAGTATTACAAAGATTTCCTGGTTCATATATCCGCAATGTAATTAATAGAGATTACAGAAATAATAATTTATTTAATGAAATGACCGGCAACGTGTTATCATGTAAAGATCCAGCAAATGCGAATGGAAGAGTTAACGCATATCCTTCAACATATTATACAACATCACAAATGGGCGCACAACCATCAATTAATGAAAGAAAATTATATATTCCTTTAAATCCTTGGTTTATGAATAGTAGTAAAGTATCATTTCCTTTAATTGCTTTACAATATGCAGAATTAAATATAAACGTAACATTACGTCCTGTATTTGAATTATTTCAAATTCGCGATGTATTAGATAGTAATAATTTATATCCTTATGTTCAACCAGATTTTACAAGATTAGATATGTTGTTTTATAGATTTTTACAAACACCACCATCAAAAGAATTATTTGACAGTGATTACGAAGATAAACGAACAATATGGAATGCCGATGTCCATTTAATATGTACTTATGCTTTTTTATCTGATCAAGAACAAAAAGTTTTTGCTGAAACTAGTCATAAATTTTTATTAAAAGATGTACATACATATAATTTTAAAAATATAACAGGTTCAAGAAGATTAGAAATAGAAACCAATGGATTAGTATCAAGTTGGATGTTTTACTTTAGAAGAAGTGACGTAAATATGCGTAATGAATGGTCTAATTATACTAATTGGCCTTATGGTTGGGTACCTTACAATGTTGAATTTCCTCCTGTAGAAGATGGATACAAATATCCAAATTATGATGTATCTCAAAATTTCTTTGAAAGTTTTTATGCAAATGGTTTTGGACCAGCTATTCAACCAGATAATACAGCATCTAATATTATGATAACCGGTGATTTTAAATACGACAATGAAGAAAATATATTAAAAGAAATGGGTATTATTTTTGATGGAAATTACAGAGAAAAATTAATGAATAGAGAAATATATGAATATATTGAACCTTATCAAACATCTCATGATCCTCAATTTGTACCAGGTTTATATCACTATAATTTTTGTATAGAAACAGATAATAAAAATTATCAACCAATGGGAGCAATCAATTTGAATAAATTCAACAAAATTGAATTAGAATTTACAACACATACACCAGCTTTGGATTCAAGTGCACAAGTATTAACAGTATGTGATCAGTCGGGAAATGTTATTGGTGTAAATAAACCAATATGGAATATATATGAATATAATTATGATTTAATAATTCATGAAGAAAAATATAACATTATTACTGTAGAAAATGGAAATTGTGGTTTAATGTATGCCAGATAAAAAATAAACATTAAGTTTTATATTAAGTTTTATATTAAGTTTTATAATCAGTCATTTATAAATTTTTAATCGTTTGATGGTTGTACACGTTCTATTTTAAATGACGAAACAACTGGGACAATATTTATTGAATTATTATTATTATTATTATTACACTCAAAACATTGTAAATTTTCTATAGTGCTTTCCAAAGATGAGTCAGAGTCATTTCTTGTAAAACTATTATTATTTTGATTTAAATTTATTGGTCTTACGGAATTATT
>Ga0163109_10001019_pt1 | contig 22191 bp, 31 predicted proteins | sample CRUFie1St13metaG_FD_108704 | JGI IMG/M metagenome (GOLD analysis project Ga0163109, IMG submission 108704) | Marine microbial communities from the Costa Rica Dome - CRUD Field 142mm St13 metaG | ecosystem: Environmental > Aquatic > Marine > Oceanic > Photic zone | place: Costa Rica: the Eastern... | reverse complement strand
TTTTCATCTTCTTGATAGCCTCGTATTTTCAGGAGCAGAACCTGGTCCTAAGTACATGACATCGTATTCCGGCAATTCACCTGGCTCATACACTAAAGCCATTCTGTAATCGAAATATTTTCTAGAAGCCTTGCCTTGCTCTACGTACTCAACCGCGGCGACCATAGGATCAACCCTAAACACTACTATAACTCTTCCATTAAAAGATAGTCGATCTCCTGGCTGCAGTTGCTTAAATTGCTCAGGCGTAGTTAGAGATTCAGAAGTCTTTAATTTAGTGCCAGACGCTACTTTTGCAGCTAACTCTTTTTCCTTCTTAACTTGGAACGATGACTTTCTTCGAGGACGTATGTCTGGAACCTCAGTCGAAAGCGCTTCCCTAATAATTTTTCTTAGCTTTTTCTCTGTAATTTTCATACCAATCTACCCTTGAGACTTCTGATAATCTTTTATTCCTGTTCCATACCATCTGGAATTTCTTCCACGGATATCATAGTGAGTAAAGTGAGTATACAATCCTATTCCGCCAGTTTTTATTTTTCCTTCTTTAATAAGATTTACTATTTCAGCTTTTACCTCATCTGGAGTCATGCCCTTTATTATAATATCAGCAGCTTTTGCAAGCATGTGCTGACTTCTTCTGGCTCCGCCGATTTTTCTATTGTATTTAGGAGATCTATATCCGGATATTACAGTTATAGGCTTTCCAATATGGTCTCTTAAAATTTGCAGATTTTCTGCTAATTCTATAACATTATCCATCAATTCATCTGGTACATCCGTACCATCTTTGCACCTAAATTCTGATAATTGAAAATTTTCAGTTAATTTCATAATTTACCTTAAAACGCAGTTTCATTTCTATAAATAGACATGTATCTCTCTCCTCTATCACAAAGCATAGTTATTATGTCTCCAGAAATTTTTTCTTTTTTTAAAATCTCAGATGCCAATATATTGGCTCCAGAAGAAATACCTACTAATATTCCGGTTTCTTTCGCGAAAGTTTTTGCTCTGTTTATAGCATCCTCTGTAGATATTTTTATAGTAAAATCCATATCTTCAGGATTCGCTAAAAAATCTTTGCCGTCACCTATTCCTTGTATTCCGTGAATTTCTTCTTTGGGCTGAACCATGCATATTTTAGTATTCATTTTTATACTATTTATGTATCTTCTAACTCCCTCTATGGTCCCCCCAGTCCCTGATCCGTGTACGAAAGCAGACCAAGAAATTCCTGTTTTTTTCGCGTCGGCGTGGATTTCTGGTGCGGTAGTAGATTGGTGGCAGTTTATATTTTCAAGGTTGCTAAACTGATTTGGAGTCCAAGCGTTATTTTCTTTTATAAAGTCGTCTCTCATATCTATAGCCTCTATAAAATCATTGGGTGAAGACTCTGTTATTTCAGCCCCGAAAAATTTCATCATATCCTTTCTTTCTTCGGACATGTTTGACGGCATAAATATTTTACATTTTAGACCGTGATAAGCAGCAATAGAACTTAGAGATATGCCTGTATTTCCGCTTGTAGCTTCGCACAATATTGTACCTTTTTTTATGTCTCCGGACGAAATAGCTTTTTTTACTAAGTGATAAACCACTCTGTCTTTTACTGAACCTGTTGGGTTATAAGTTTCTAATTTACCGTATATGCCATTCCTTATTTTTATAAGCGGCGTATTTCCTACGATCGAACGGTCAAGTTTCATGAGTCTAATAACCTCAAAGCAAGCATTTTTCCAGCCGAGTTGTCAGAGGGAAAGTGTACGCCTCTATCGATTCTAGCCTGTGCTATCATATTAGCCAATCCTAGAAGTTTATTTTTTAATTCTGGATATATCTCAGATAATTTAAAGGCTATATAGTAAGCTTGGGTTGTGTGACCAGATGGATAAGAAGGGCTCTGAGCAGATTCTAGGTAATCGCATTTAAACTCTATTCCGTTTGACCTCGCTAACTCACTGGGTCTCATAGAGTTAAAGTAGTTTTTGTGATACATTATGTAAGGCAGAGTTTTTTTAACCATACCGGATATAATATTTTTGTCTATTTCAACTCCGTTCGATTTTAAAACTACGTGGAAAGATGAAGATATGTCGTCTAAGATATTTTGTATTTTTTCCGGATTAAACCTGTTTCTATACTGACGGCTTATTATTTGTAATTCCTTGATCCTGTAATCTTCATTTGGCGGAGGAGGTATTAATATTTTTTCATTATCTTCGTATATTTCTAAAACCAGGTTTGTTTTTCCTTTTATTACTCTGTGATATTCTCTAGCAGGAATATAATAAGTTTTGCCTTTTTCTAAAATAACAGGAAGCTTGTTTTCCATCTGAATCTGCCATCCTAATCCAGATACTACTTTTACTTTTCTAGTACGACGATCTCTGTGCCAGACTAACTCTTTGGAGTCTACGTCGGAACTAAATTCTCTAATCAGTTTGTTTTTTATTTTTTTCTGTTTAAAGGGATACATTTTACCACCACCCTCTTATATCTCTTCCGAATAGCTTTGTAGCTCTACACGACCAATAGCCAGGGGAAGTTCTGTCTTCTTTATCGGAACAGTTGTGTCTTTTTCCATAGCTGTCTCTTCTTTTTTTATCTTCTTCGCTATCTCCCATGGCGTCCGGCATATTAGAGCCAAATTCTACTTTTTTTACCTTACCCGTCTTTTTATCTCTAACGTACACTCTTCCTCTTCCGCCGCCTATTCTTTGAGCACCCTTTTTTCCTAATTTAACTTCTCTACCTTTATATTTTGCTTCGTCTATACCTGCAATAAACTCAGGGAAGTCTAGCGGCACTATTCTTCCTTCAAAAAAAGCAAACTCCCCTATATCTAAATCGTTCAAGAAAAAAAACTCCTCCTGATCCTTAGGGCTGTACAGCTTTTTTTTGTACAGAACTCTAGCTTCGTTTATAACAGAAAAATAAGAAGAAGAGCCAGGTCTAAAGATATTTTTATCTACACCTATATCGTTTTCTATGTGGTATTTTAGATCTTCAGAAATGCTGATTTTTTTAATCTTAACAGCTTTTTTTATTATATTTCTCAGTGAATTCTCTGAAATAAACATAGTAAGAGTTATCCCTTTGCTTTTTTTACGACTGCCCAAGACTTAGAGGGGGTTGCAGAGTTAACTCTAGCATGAGCCCATTGATGCTGAGACATTCCTTTTCTTGAACCAGAAGACAGCCAAGCCGCTAAACCTTTTCTAAACTCTGCATATACAGAACTTGGCGTCAACCCTCTTCTTTTGGCTTTTTTCTTCAACGTTTCTTTTGTTGCGGCGGATAAACCTCCTGAAGAGCTTTTTCTTTTAGCAGTTTTTTTCGCTCTTTTTTTACCTCTTTGCTGCTTTCTCTTTTTTCTTTCCAGAATCTGATTTTCCAAAAGTATGCCTCTTATTAAGAGCCTTAAACCCTCGTCTATTCTTTCTTCTTCGTTTTTAGATGTATATTTGCCAGTATCTTTTCTGGGCCTGCTCTTTACGCCTAATTTTCTCTGCCTTTTTTCTTCTTTTTCTCTTGCTCTTACAGCTCCTTCTATATCGCCTTTTGCATATAGTTCTTTAGCTTTGTCCAGCGCTTTATCTCTTTTAGAACCTTGAGGGGCTCCGTATTGTCTAAGGTGAGGCGTGTCGGATTCGTAAAGCTCAGGATGCTTCTTTTTAATTTCTTCGTCAGACATTCCGCTAGCTTTCATACGGGCTATTTTGACGTCGTTGAAATCGTTTTTACCATCTTTGTTTTGATCTTTTTTTTCTAATATTTTATTCATTGTTCGGGGTTTCCTAATATAATTTTAGTCGAAGATTTATCTCCAAATTTTTTAGTATACCAACCTTTTACACTTCTAAAAACAGGATCGGCAGTAGGATCCGGGTGTTCACCATGGAAAATATAGTCGTCTCCTGATAAAAGCTGGGCGACTTTATTAGGATCTTCTACTGCTTTAGCGCCTCTTCTAATCATGGCGTAAGCAGGCTTTCCACTAACTTCTCCCCACCAGTTTCCTACACCCTGTATTGAACCTCCGGCTCTGAGCTCTGCTGACTTATCTTTATAAGCCTTTGAAGCTAATTTTGAACCATCGTTTGCTGCTGCACCTAATTTGTTTCCCGCAATGTCGGGTTTTCCCATTATCGCCACGTCGATATTAGGATCTTCGTCTAAGTCGTTAACTACCCAGTAGTTATACCTGTCAAGATCTCTAGGTTCGCAAATTTTAAAATGGCCGCCTATAGGAGCGTAAGTTTGACAAACCATATCGTACAAGTCGTTTTTTACTAATTCTCTTTTTGGATCTCCAGTTTGAAGCAGAGTCCACTCGCCCTTATTTAAAATTTCAGGCTCCGAAGTATTAGAATACTCTTTGATTATTTTTCTAATATAACTTCTGAAAATATCTTCTTTTTTCATTCGAATCCATCCACTGTTCTTTTGTTGTAAGCTTTTTCTAAATAATTTGAAAGCTGTCTAGTGGCGCTGATTTTTTCAAGCGGCATATTTGGATTAGAAGCAGCTAATTTTTCTAATTTTTCAATCCAGCTATTTAAGAAAGCATTTTCAACTTTATCATCTACTATTTTGGCTATATCATCGTCTACATTTAAATTATCTAAACCGGATTTTGTAGTTAGTTTGTCGTCTAACTTGTACATATTTCGCACTAATTTAGCGACTGTCCTTATAGAACTTACGCCTGGTATAAGGTCAGCTGCAACTTTTACAGCTCCTGTTGCAGCCATAACAGCCTTTTTATTTGACCTTATGGCTTTAGCAAATTGGAGCATGTCTCCCACCGTATCTAGCTTATCAGGCATTGGAACTGCAGGTCCAGACAAGTTTTCTTTCAGGCTGCTTTTCTTTATAGATTCTCTGATCAGCTTTCTTAGCTCTCTTTTTTTAACTTTAAATCTTTTACTACCCATATTTTTTGGCCAAACCTTCCTTAATCATAACCTGGTTTATTTCGATATTTTCGAAAAAAATTCTACCTAGCCATCTACCAAACTTTCCTTTTCTGTCTTTTTCCGTCTTAAGAATTACCCATTTTCCAGAAATTTTTTCTCTTAAGAAATCTCTTGACTTTAAGCCCTCTTTTCTAGAGTTGCCTCTAATCTCAGGAGCATTTATGCCTAACAGCCTTATTTTTTGATTCTTTGTAATTATGTTAAAACCTAGATCTATATCTACAGTAATAGTATCACCATCATATACTCTTCTAACAAAAGCTCTGTATTCGTACATTTTACTAAACTATTCTTTCTGTACTCGGCTTATTTTCATCAGTAGATATTTCTTTGTAAAAAATGTTGATAGCTTCTCTCATCTTAGGGACTGCACTTTTTATATCTTTGTTTTCGGATTTTTCAGCTTTATCGAATATCTTGTCTATTAATGATTTATTTTTAACGATTAAATATTTTAGTTTTGTTACATACCTTGAGGCCTTTTTAAACTTTTCGCTTTTAGCTAAAGCCGATATTGCTTTGCCGCCTCTACCTAGATTTTTTATCCCTAGTTTAGCAGTTAAGACATAAAGCTTTCCACCTTTACCTATTGCGTCACCTAATTCAGGTATAACAGAAATTAAAGAAAATGCGGCAAAAAGGTAATTTCCTTTTTTTGCATAGTCTATAGCGTTAGCTATGTCAGCGAATTCACCGGCAAAAGGAATTAGTCCGGCAATATCTAAGACTACGTTTTTTATACTAGTTTCCTCTTTGATTTTTTCTCTAACGTACTCTCTTAGAAGAGACTCGTTTTGTTTAAAAATCTCGGTTTGATTGATATCTGGGAGGCTTGCAGGACGCAATTGGTCTAAAGTTTTTTCTAAAGTATCGCCTACTTCCCAATTGTCGCCACTATTTTGACACCTGTAGCAAACTAACTTACCAGAGTCCTTAGGCAGACTTTTAAGGTTTGTAACTTTCCCTATGCTGCCGTAGTGTTTGCATCTTTTGTTATTGTTAACAACAGTGTCTCCCAAGCTAGGCTCAAAATCGTGGCTAACATAATTCATACCTGATAATCCTCCGGAACACAGATAATTATGTTAGAAAATCTCAGTATGTTACTCTAAACTTCTTGCTTTTTAAAGTATTCCATTTTTAATACTAGATAGTCGCACTCTTCCTTGCTCAGAGTATTTAAAACATCGTCCAGTGATCTCTTGCAACACTTATTTAAGTTTTTTGCCATTTGATCTAGCTGTTTTTTATTTACTTTAATATTTTTCATCTTGCTACTTTAATGAAGGATCCATTTTTGTGTCTTTTAATTTGTTTAAAAAATCTTTTTTTAGCTTTAGCAACCTTTCAAATCTTACTTTCTGCCTAGCGTCTGTATAAAGAACTTGAGGTTTTTTATACTCGCCGTTTATTAAGAGATCATCAAAGTTGTAGAATTTAGTTTTTGTGGTTTGTTTGTTTTGAGCATTGATCAAAAGAGGAAAAAACAGGATCAATATTAATAGCGCTGTTCTCATTTTAGTCTCCAACAGTTTGTTAGAACTAAATATTAATTATCCGCCTTCGATGGCCGCTCTTTGATCGTTTGCCGACTTTACAGAAGTGTGGCATCCTATTTTCACTCTTCCCTTAGAATCCCTTTTTCTACCTTTATATTTTCCAGGTTTAGGCTTTATTTTTAAGACGTGAGTGCCCTTTTTTCCATCAGACCTAGTGCAATCCTGACTTAAAACGCTATATTTTTTTCCTGAGCCTTTATTCTTTTTTTCTTCGTTTAGTTTTTTAATCAGCAATTCTCTTATCACTGCTCTTAAACTACTTTCTGTAATATTTAAATCTTCCACTGAATTTTCCTAAATAGAAGCGACAAAAATTTCTAAATCTACACTGGTTGTAGAACCGTAAGCCTTTATTTCTGATATGCTATCAGGAGCTATATCTTGAGCATCTTCTAAACCTTTGCATATAGTATTAGATAGTATAAAAGTGCTGCCCGGGTCTACAGCTACATGAATATCAACCCCGTCATTTATAAGAGCTAATCTTACTTGATTTGCGCTGTCTAAATTAGTGATTCTTATGTATTTTACATTTCCTACAATATAGGTTCCTGATCCCGCGTCTGCTGCAAATTTCAATATAGAAGTACCAGTTGATAAAGCGGTTACTATTCTAGTAGAAACCTCGTTTATTCCCGGTATTTCGCTTATATTGACGTTTCCGTATTTTTTACCGTTTAACTCTACGTCTTCAGACACTCTAACAGTTAAGGTTTTTGATTCAACTCTTGAAGGCATTTCATAACTCCTAAAGTTAAATATTCAGAAAATAGGTAAGTTAACTATTGATTATGTGCGTAGAACTTTCTTTCATGCCTGCGTTAGTCTGTCTTATGAATGTAGACTTACTTCTGAATTCTGATATATTAGTAGCCCCTGAGTAAGACAAGCCAGATTTTATACCCCAACATAAGCCGTTTACTATGTCACTAACAGGGCCTTTTGCTTTTACAACCGTGGATATTCCTTCAACTGAGCTGAAAGAATTTCTCCAGGATTCTTGAGCCTCTTTTGAAGCCATGCCTCTATAAACTTTAAACTTTTCGTGCGATACACCGATGGATCCTATGGTTCTTCTGTCGATAAACTCGCCTGGAGTTTCATCTGTTCCGGAAAGCATAGATCCTAACATTACAAAATCTGCTCCAGCGGCTATAGCTTTACACGCATCCCCAGAGTTTTTAATTCCTCCGTCCGCTATTATTACAGTATCTCTGTCCGACTTAGAGCAATCTAGAACTGATTGTAATGTAGGAACTCCGTGCCCCGTCTGTATTCTTGTCGAACATATAGATCCCCCGCCTACTCCTACTCTTATGCTATCTGCACCCCAATCTGAAAGATCATTAAAAGCTTCTAAGGTTGCAACATTTCCAGCCATCAAGTGAACATCATCAGAAAAAAAATACCTTAGTTTACCTAACGCATTTTTTACATTTTCATGGTGTCCATGTGCAACGTCTAAACAAAATATCCTTACCCCCAGTTCATATAGCGCTGAAGCTCTTTCTGCAAAATCTCCAGTAACTCCTATGGCCACCGCTGACTTAGACGGATCTTTAAATTTTGCTGCAATTTTTAACTGTTCTTCTAAAGTGTTATACCTATGAAGAACGCCTAATCCTCCTAACCTAGCCATCTCATTAACCATCTGGTGTTCTGAAACGGTATCCATGGGAGAAGATATTGCAGGAATACTAAAAGTAGATATTCCCATGCAGGACTCTAGCGATATTAGTTTTCTAGTTTTAATACTGGAGAATTTAGGGACTAGTAAAACATCGTCGAAACTTAGTGAGGTAAAAATTTTTTCCAAAGCATCCTCTTTATAAAAAGTGGGCCTCCGCGGACTTGAACCGCGAACCTACCGGTTATGAGCCGGGTGCTCTAACCAATTGAGCTAGAGGCCCTTAATGATTCCATTATAGAAAAGAAGCTAAATTTGTTCATCTATTTTAGATAATAAACCTGTTTTTATTTTAGCGTAAAAAACCCCTTCTAGTATTATATCTACAACTATGGACTCTTCAGAAAGAAAAGAATCTTTTCCGTGTCTCCTGTTTATTACGGTCGCATAAGGCCCTTTTACTATAACAGCAACTAAACTGCTGTCCTTATTAAATTTTACTAAATCGCCTTTTTTCATTTTAAATTTTTAGACATGTCTATTAAAAACTTCATAACGTTAGGATCAACAGGTTCTGCCAACATGTACTTAGAGTTACAATCTTTTTCTTCTTTAAACGAACAAGGCCTCCACCCTAAAGTGTGTTTGTCCCACTTTAACAAGATGCCGGTTTTACTTGTATCTTTGCTGCCATTAACCCAAAATTGAGTAATTCTAGCTACTAGGTAGCCTATAAAAAAAGGGAGAAAAAAATCAATCATAAAATTTCCTAACGTTTGTTAAAAAACCAGGGTTTACTTTTAGAACGGTCGGCATCATTTCATGCCTAATTCTGTTTCTAGAGTAAGCGTTACTTTCGTTACTAGGGTCTTCAGACCAGTACTCTGGTCTAGAAACCCTGTGAAATTCTTCTTTAGGGGTTTTAATAAAAGGCCTGATAATATCAGGGTCTTTTCTAGAAATAGGCATTACTCTAGGGTTACCTCTAATCGAGGTAAATAACCACCACTCGGCAGCATCGTTAAGATGGTGAGCAGTTAGGATAGTACTACCCAGAGTTCTGAAGAAATCATACCTTTGTTCTCTCCAATCCGCTTCTGACGGCTTTTTACCGTCTCCCTTGTTAATATAACTGCCTAACTTTAAATCTAGTCCGTGATGGTTAGCCAGCCGCTTAACAAACTGCTCGGCATGGTGGCCGTGAGTAGTCTCGTGGTTAAAGTAAGCCAGCGTCACCTTCCTCTTTCCTCGTAGAAGAAAATTTAAAGCCGCAATACTGTCTTTACCGCCGCTACAAGCTAAAATGACTTCTCGCGGAATTGGGCAAGCTAACTTAATCAAAATTTAACTCGCTTCTTAATTTCGTCGACCGGAGCATGGACAATATTACCGTCGACCAAAACTTCGTAAACTGCTCGACCGTTAGCTTTTCTAGAATCTCCAGGGTGTGGACCAGAAAGAATCAAAGCAGAACTCTTTTTGTAACCTCGGATTTCTCCGGGCTGAAAGGATGGATTATCATACTCGCGCAAAGCGACTCGAGAAGAATGAAGCAACTTCTTAACGTGCCACTCCTCTAATTCTACCGTGCCGGGTTCTAGATGCTCTACTTCCAACCAACTAGCAACTCTTGCGACCGCCTTACTTTCTCCCGGGCGGTTCATCCAGTAACCATCGCCGCGGGTCTGTGCGATATCGCTGGCAAAGCGGATTCTAGCTATCTGAGACTCTTCAGGGCGCCAGGGTCCATGCTTGGCGACATTATCTGCAATATCGAGTAAGTCTCCAAGCCACCTCTCCTGCGCATCTGATAGACGCCATCCATTGAGAGCAATGTTGGCAAAAGGATTTAGCAGCTTTTCTCGAACGCCTGAAGCCAAACCTTTGACCTTAGAGGCGCTCATGATTCGATCGTATAGTTCAGGATTCTTGGGCGTAGGAACACCTTCCTCAATGAGGTTATCCAACCACTGACGCTGGCGCGGAGACAAACCCTTGTTGCACTGCATACGATAAATCATATCGTTGATAAACCTAGACTGGTTAGTAACCACTCCGGCTTCTGAATACAGTGCCAGAAGGTCTTTAGCCTGCTGCATTCTAAAGTCTTTTGATTTGCGAGCCATTACTTAGTCTCCTTAGCCAATCTGTACCAATCGTCACCAGTAAGGCCAGTTGTTGGAATCACTTCTACAATTCCTTGATCGACAAGATCCATAAGAGCTTCGAAGAACTCAGGACCAGCATACTCGTTACCGGTTTTTCTTCGAATGCCCCACGACGATGAAGCCACGAGGTCTCTGCTATACTCTTCTACAGGCGTATTCAAGTATTCGACAATCTCTTTTTGAAACTGTTTTTTTGTTTTTCTTGGCCTGTCTTTCCATTCCATTATGCGACTCCCCACTGGCATGCAAACTTAAAGACACGCTCTTCTGACAGGTTGCCGGCGTCTGAGCAGCCGGCATTGAAGAACTTTTGCAGATGATCAGGTACTCCAAGCTCAGGACCAGAGCCGTCGATAAAGTCATGGATAAAGAGAACTCCAAGCTCCCAAGCATCATCTTCGTGTCGAACTTCAAACACTGCGCAACTCCTATTTGCTTAACTCTTTATATACCCATTATACCACAGTTTAGCGTGACCCTGCACCGGTTTGCTACTACTTTTTAATTATAACTTTTTTAACCGCCTGAATCGGAACTGACTTTCCCGGCAAATCCCAAACGGGAGCCTTGCCTAGCCATTGCACCTCGAAGCATCGAGGAGGGGAATCTGGATGACGAGGATAGATTTTCTCGACTGATAGAATAAGTGCGAGCTCACCGCTGTTACACTCAATGATGTCACCGACTTTCACTTTGAAACCAACTCCAGGCAGCTAGGGTGGCAATTGCCTACTCGAGGTTCAGAACCCATTCCTCCGGTCCACTCGACCTTTACCCTGACAGCATTTTTGTTTACGCTGCAAAGTTGTTCCTTTTCAAGAATTAACCCCAAACCGTACAACGCAGGGGGTGCAGTTGTTTTTTTCATCGTCACTAAATCGCCAACGTTCACATTACCCATTTACGTGTTCAACTCCCCATTGGTCAGCAAAGTGCAGGACTCGCTCATCCGTTAGGTTACAGTGATCGTGCATACCGGCCTGGAACGCGTGACGCAAATCAAAGCCGACCCCTAGCTCCTGTGCATTTTTTAAATCACCAAAAAAGAAACGGGCATTAAGAACACCAATCTCCCAGGCATCATCTTCGTGTCGTACTTCAAACATTTTATCTCTCCTGTCTACCGCTAGAGGGCCAATCCCCCTTACATTGTTATAATACCACAGTTAAAAAAAATCTGCACAGAATTATACAAACTTTTATAATATTTAATTCAGTAGGTAATCGCATGAAGCAAGAATTAGAGAAAAAAATAAAAACCCTAGTCGAAGGCTGCGATCTAGAGCTTTATTTAGTAGATGACATCGTTGAAGAAATAATGGAAGCTAACCCTGAGCTTATAGCCGAAGGGTTTCTAGATATTATAAAAAAGTTCAGCGGTTTCGGTTGGAATATACTAAAAGGCGGCGCCGTTGATGTCGTTTTAGGAAAATACGGAAAATCTTACGGGTCTTCTTTTTCCAAATTAGTAAAAGACTCAAAGAGAAAAAAGGGCGAAAAGATTGATCCGAATAAAAACGCGGACGATTTATTGATATGGGCCGGCTCTCAAGGTCACGTCTTGGAGTGTGTCAAATCTTTACAAGCCCTCTTGGAACTGATAAAAAAACTTCCTTCTCCTATACCTGACCCAGAAGATAAAATGACTATTAGAAAATGGCAAAAAAATGGCGAATTTATTAAGCTAATAGAAACAGTTTACAAGCAGTACGTTTCTAGCGTCATAGCTTCATCTAAAACAATAGCTGAAAAAAAACCTAAAATAAAAGAATTCGAAAAAGTGCTTGGTGAGATAAACAAGTTATCTAAAGACGGCGGAATAGTAGGAGGCCTTGGCGCTATAAAAATTTTCTGCGATCAAATATCTGGCGGTTCTTGGGCAAAAGCAATGAAGGGCGCAGAAAAAGTGTCTAAAAAAAGAAAGTGGTTTAAAGCCACTGGAAACGTTTTACCTTTAGAAGCAATGGAAATAGCCAAAAATATATCGTCTTCTATATCGCCAGAAATAAATAGACTAAAAGAAAAAATGAAGTTAATAAAGTCAAAATCTGGTAAAACTCTAGGCGGAAACAACAACCTAAACAAAAGTCCGGTTAGCGGAGTTTTTTAGTTTTTGTATATGCAATAGTTGAGTTGAAAATCGTAATATTTTGCTTTGATCTTAACGTCTTTTAGATAAGAAGAATTTTTGGCTTGCTGATCATTTTCCCTAGGTAAACAAGCTTCATCGATGATAGACATTAAGTCATTATACATACTCAATGCATTTGAAGTTAAATCGAAGTTTGTTCCATTTCCGGCTAAGCTTATATCGGTCCAAAAATCAGGTCTATTTGCCCAGCCACCTCCTGAAAATGCATAAACCTTTAGCCTCATACCGGCTCTTACTGCATTTTCGACGACTGGTTTTGTAATAGGTCTGCCGGGGACACCTATGTCCGAGTGCTGCAGAAACGATTGCTCAACTTCATCGCTAAAGACTATTACTATCCTCTCGGAGTTAGGCCTCCAATTTATGTTAAAGTTTTCTTTAACCGGTCTAGATCCTGTATCAGAAAACCAGCGGGTGGCAGCAATATCAACATTGGCATCTCCTGAAATATTTTGAACAGCGAGATATACAGCATCTAAAAGCATCTCGTTACCCGTATCCATACCTTCGTTTCCTAAAGCAGCAAATGCTGCAAGGAACTGGTCAAAGGGAGCGATATCAGAGACTTTAACTAGATATTCATCTCCGTCTTCTTGAAATTCTTTAGGGCCTATTATAAGTCCCCATTGCAACGGTTCTTCTGCAGCAAAATGAGTCGCAAACCGGTTAAGGGCAATCCTGACAGCGGCTATCTCGTCATCCATAGATCCAGACCAATCCACTATAAACAATATGTCTGTCTCTCTGATTTCTTCTCCATAGTCTACCACGCCGTCGCAGTCGTCATCGGCGCCGTTGCAAATCTCTTCCTGCGGAGTTATTTCGCCTAAACAGAAACCAGGCTCGAATTGTTCATTTCTGTCGTTACCCCAAACGCCTCTTTCGCAGTACACTTCTCCTGGTACGCAGACTCCAACAAACAAAGTTTCCGGTTCTCCTGTATAGCATGCTTGTGACAAATTCTCGTCTATCTCTTGATCACAGTCTTCATCGAAGTTGTTGCATTCTTCTTGTTGGAGAGCTATACCCACCCTTGGGTCGCAAACGGGAGGTTCAGGCATGGGTACATATTGACACAAGGCAGCGCACTCTGTCATTCTCATCTCTGTGCAGTTTGGATCTACGCACTCGCATGTCTTAAAACCCTGACCGCAAATGAGAGGTGGTTCTGAACACGGCTGCAGATTGCCTACGTCGTTAACGGTACATAGACACTCTAGCTGTTCGTCTACTTGACCATCACAATCATTATCTTCTCCATCACACTCTTCGTCTGTCGGCTGAGTGGCTGTACAAGATATCCAATTTCCAGCGTCGCACGTTTCAACTCCTCGACCGCAAGCAGTCTCGCACTCTCGAATCAGCTCTTCGTCTGTAGATCCATCACAGTCATTATCTAGACCGTCGCACGTATCAGAAGGTACAGGTCCGCACAAGTCGCAGACATTCCTCTGGCCTTCGTCAATACTTCCATCACAATCGTCGTCTTCAAAATTACAGCGCTCTTCACCGGGTTGATCAGCGTTGCATTGTACAACTTCGCCTTCTACACATAAGCCTACGCCAGGACCGCATTCAGTTTGGCAGTCAAAGAATCCTTCATCGACAATTCCGTCGCAGTCATTATCTTCAGTATCGCATGATTCAGCATCGCAAGGCTGGCAAGGCAAATGTCTCAAACTACCTTTATCGCATATAATCTGCTGCTGACCAAGGGAGCCGTCTTCTAACTGACATTCAAACCACCTAATAAACTCTCCACTAGTTCCGGGCGGACACTCCCACTGAGTCACACACTCACTTTGAGATATAATTTCTGGTGGAGGACAATTAGGATCTACCCCAAATTCACACGGGACTTTGTTTTCATCGCAAATCTCTAGAATAACTTGCATGACATCTATAGTTTGACGTGGGTTGGGAGGACAATACCAACGTTGTCGACTGCAGCAATCAGGAAAACAGGTGCAGTATGCTTGGGTCTCTTGGATAGTAGTTTGAGCGCATCTTTCTTCTCGAGTCAGCTCAGGCTCGGGAGGTGGAGGTGGAGGATCAGGTTGTATAATTGGAATATCTGCTTCAATTCCTGCGTCTTTAGATCCTAAAACTAAACGAGGACCGTCACCCTCTGAACCGGTCGAATGTTTAGAACTACCAGTGTCGTCGCTGCAACACATAACAAATGTCGCGAAAATAAGTGAAATTACAACTCGCTTTGAAAAGCTCATATATCGCCTTTGTGTTTTCTGTAAGCCTCTATAGAATGTGGAAAATGTTTCTGCGCTATTTCTAAACAAGCTTTAGCTACTTGTTGTATTTCCCATTGCGCTCCTTCGTGAACTCTCAAAGAGACAAATTTTAGAAGATTATGAAGATCTACGGTGCCGTAATATTGGGTGTATAAATTTTGAGGAAGAATTCCTCTAGCCTGCTCTCTACAGATTCCCTTCTCTATCATTCTTTCGTAAAGAGCAATACTCTTTTCATGATGGCTTCTCACCGCCTTAGATGCAGAAAATGAAGGAGAAGGTATTAGGCGGTTTGAGTGGACAGATAAATCCGGGTTTACTAGTTCGTCGTTACTAGCTTGCCTATTAGACTTGTGTTGAGTTCTAAACTTTTTTGGTTCGTAAAATTGAAGATCAACTGAAGTGTATCTTCTGCTTATCTCATTGTATGACCACGTTCTGTGTCTGTGATGTTGGCTCCTTATGAAAAGAGGAACCACGAAGCGGAACGTAATACCGCAATGCTCAAAAGGGCTAGTATGCCCGTGAGACATAAGGTAATTAATGAGCTTAATATCTTTGTCATCTAATTTTTCCTTTTGAGCTCCGAAAGAAACTCTCGCAGCATTTACTGTAGTTAGATCACTTCCATCGTGTTTAACGTATTCAACGCAACCGATTCCATCTTCAAATAAATCGATCTTCATATAAAACCTCTTGATGCATAATATCAAGAAAATTATATATGATAAGTATTTTTTTTACAAAACGAAATCTAGAAGAGACTTAAAATCTTAGAAAAAACTTCTAACATGGTAGTAAATACCCAGCAAGCATAGAAGACTTCAATAAAGAAACAGAAGAAGAAAGCGGCTGTAGCTGTCAATAAAGCCCACCAGAAATCTCTCTCCATGATCCCATAAAGAAAAACAAAAATGCAAACAAACGGTGCCATAAACGCAACCTCCTTACATTTTTATTATATCACTTAGGGATTAAAATTGCACGATTTAATCAGCCATTCTCAGGTCTGAAGCCCAAAAATTAGAAAATTGTCCATCATCGTGCTGAACTTTTGCGATCAGTCTTTCTTGCGCAGTTCCTTCAGTTAACCAAGTTTTATTTTTAACTCTGTTTAATTCAGTGATTGTTCCTGGTTTATTCATGTGAAGATAATGATAAACTCTCATTCCGATTTTCCAATTTTTCATCGTTAGCCCTTTATGTACCTTACCCAATTGTATAACTGTCTAGAAGATAGATAATCTGAATCTCTGTCATTCCCAAAAGCTTCTCTCTCAAAGGGGTTCTCTCTGTACGCTTTTTTACCGTCTCTATATTTTATCATACCCCAAGCCCAGAAAACAACGTAAAGCAACCATTGAAATACAAACAGCAATTCTAGTTGCTGATGATAATGAATTGTCTCGTGTCTCTTTACTCTTTCGCTAAGTTTTCCTCGGCACCAAACAAAAGTACCAAAACTTATTGCCCAAATTGTAATAGGAGTAAAATAAGAAAGAAAAACTGGAACACGAGAATTTTCTATAAATAAAGGTTTTAAATTTCTAATCATCACTCTGTCCCTTTTACTTTGAAGACTGCTTTGACACTAGCTGATTTTCCTTCATTTTCCATAGTCAAATCTCCACTGATTCTTTTAGGTATTTTATACACAACTTCTCTTTTTACACGAGGTTCTTGGTATTTTTTGTTTCTATTAGAACTTCTAGAAGGTTGTTTCTTAGCAACGTTAACGTCTGATTCTATGCCAAGAGTTTTAAAATGAAGCTTTGCTAAAGCTTTTTGAAGATCTGAAATTTTTGTTCCGTGAACTGTTATAGTCATAAACAAAACAAAAATGCAACCAATTACTAAAGCGCCAATGATGATGAGTGCAGCTTCCATGTAGAAAATATAATTTATAATTTACAAACGTTTAAGGACTATTAGACAAATATCTCTCTCCCCTATCGCAGATAATTGTTACAGTCCTCCCGTGAGTCAAGTGGTTCTTTTCATACCACTCAGCAGCCAAGACGTTTGCTGCCGCTGATATCCCAATTGGTATTCCTAATTCTCGAGATAGATTCTTAGATTTTTTAACAGCGTCTTTTGTTTTTATTTCTGCAGTGTGAGTTACTAGTTTTTGATCTAATAAGTAGTCTGCTCCGTCTCCTACTCCTTGAATGCCGTGTTCTTTTTCTGCAGGTTTCATGAAAATGAGCTGTGTTTTTAAACCTCTCCATTCTATATACTTTTGAACGCCCATTAAAGTTCCACCAGTCCCGGCACCAGACACGAAAGCTCCCCAGGTCTCATTTCTTTCTTTGATTTGAGAATATATCTCTTGAGCTGTTGTTTCAAAATGGCATTGAATGTTTAGCTTGTTTTCAAACTGGTTAGGAGACCAACAGCCCTGTTTCACCATTTCGTTTCTTAAAGCAATAGCGCCTTTAAAATCGTGCGAAGCTACTTCTACAATCTCGGCTCCAAAAAATCTCATCATCTGCCGCCTCTCTTCTGACATATTAGAAGGCATGATGATCTTAACTTTATTTCCTAGATGGGCTCCCATAGCTGACAAAGCTATACCTGTATTCCCCGAAGTAGCTTCAACTAAAACAGTGTCAGTCTTGATCTCTTCAGATTTGATAGCTTTATTGACTATATAAGATATTATTCGATCTTTAATAGAGCCAGTCGGGTTGTAAGTTTCAAGCTTGACTAAAATTCCAGATTTCAATTCAACTATCGGAGTTTTACCGACTAGTTCTCTTAACATGCTACAGTTTGATCCTATCGACTATGTGTACAGAAGAGTAGCTCAGCTCCCTGTATAATTTTTTAATTACAGCTTTTGTTATCTCGCCGATTTGATTTTGAGTAGCTTTATCTTTAAAAGTTGAATCAATTTCTTTCTGGATTGCTTCTTTAACAAATTTGTTAATTTTGCCAGGTTCGCCGATAAAACTTGTGCCTAGAGCTTTTTTTAGTTCTCTGTTAAATTCTGCTTGGAATATTTTTTGCGTCATCTTCTTGTTCGCGGCACCATCAATCTCTTTTGATATCATCCTCTTTATCTCGGTCCTGTCGGATCCTGTTAATTCTTCGACAATTAAAGATAGCTCTTTGTTTTCGAAAACTTCTCGGCTTTCACTTAAGATATCTCCGACAATCATTTTAGCATCTTGCATATCAATGTTATCTTCTTGATCCAGATTTCCCTCTATATCATCTTTGGTGAGAGGAGAACTATCTAATATTGCTTCAATTTGTTCTTCGTTGTTCGAATTAAGAATTGCTATTGCGTCATTTATAGCTGTTACGATTGCTGAACTTCCTAAACCATCTAAAGATCCTTGAATAAAAAGAGAGAAGCCAACTGCAATTTGTCCAAGTTGACCAGCTGGGCGAGCGACTGCTATTTTGAGAGCTTCTAAATCTTTAGGAAAAGGCGCTGGTTTGATGTCAGTATTGAATCGTAAAGTTGGAGCATGAATCAATCTAGCTCCACCGGTTCTTAATCCTATATTAGTAGTTCCAGCGCCTGAGAAAGATGGAATCCCTAAAGCTTTGGCCAAAGGTTCAGTTTCTGGAGCGTCCAAAGAATATATTCCACCAGGCTTTGAGCCTAATTTTCCGATTATAATAAATTGATCTCCTTTAGATTTGTAGTATTCGTATCCGACATTCGGGATAATGTCAGCAGCAGATTTTTCAATCTCAGCAAATCCTCTAGTCATATATTTGTATACCATCTCAGTCGCAGCGTTTCTTCCTCCTTCTCCTCCTAAAAATCCCGTTACTAATTCTTCTCCTTCTATGCTGGAAATTTTGTAATTTTCTTGCCAGTCAGGGATAGAACTAGATATCGAGGCGACTCTTCTTCTTAAGTCGTTGAGGCGGCTGCTATCGTTCAAAAACTCAGCAATTGGCTTGTTTATTGGCTCTTGAGCTTTCTTTTTTCCCCTGAATTTGAACTCTAACGGTAAACCATTTTCATCTATAGTGAAACCCCATTGCATTTGACCAAAAGTAGCGCCGGCGGAAGTCTTTACTTCTACTTTGAGTATATTCGTGTTTGGAGAAAGGTTGTCTCTATCTGAGCCTATGTAATATTCGTTGTCCGATCCTATATCGCTAGCTCCAGCTGAGCCACCCTTCAATTCAACTTCTAAATTGTTTTGAAGAACTGATTTGAAATATTCTGCAGCATCTACTTCGTATTGAGTGCCTACATCTTGCGCTTTTGAACCCCCTCCACCAAAGTCTGGATAAGTTTTGCTATCTCCCTTCCAAAGTTGGTTCATTGCTGTAATTACGATATCTTGACCACCTGACTTGGCAAGTATGTGTGGTCTGCTAAAAGCGTTTTTATAACCTTCCTGGTCATTGTTTAAGAGAGCATTGTAAAGTTTATCATTGTTATATCCTGAAGCAGTTTGAGGTATCTGTATTCTAGTCACCTTATCAGAATTTAACACAAAGTCTCCACCATTTTGCATCTTATCAATAAACGTTTGGACACGGTGATTGTATTTGAAAACAGCCTTTTTAGTCAAAGCAGCTTCGGATATCATGCTACGCGTGAAATCTTTTATAAGAATTCGAGCAATGTCTTCGTTGATCTCTTCTCCATAAGTTTCATCTGACTCGGCTTCGATAGCAGCAATTTGACCCTGCATATTCTTTTCGCTTGTGTGACAAGCTTTTCTTTTCTCTCCTTTTTTAGTAGTGTAAGAGAGAACGTAGTTACCTTTATCCCCATCAGACTGAGTACATTTTTGCTTGCGTTTTTTATACGGCATGTCTTGTTCCTTTTGCAGCGGTTTTGTGTGAACATGAAACTTAGGGCGCCCTGACTTACTAGTAATAGATTTTTCGTCAATTTCCTCTTCAGAAATTTCCTCTTCAGAAACTTCTTCAACGGTTTCTGATACTATCATTTTTAACCAGGATTCTCTAATTTTCAAGATTCTACCTTCCTGATGCTAATTATACTTTCTGGAGTCGCAATGTATTCATTCCAGAGGGAAGTTCTTATCTCACCATCGCATGAATCTAGTTCTCTGCAGATATTATCTTTATCTCGCCCAGGATACTCGAGCCGATACATATTGCAAGCGCGTCGGCCAGTATCAATTGCTACTGACTTTATATCACTTCTAAACCCGCCGCGAACGTTACCTACTAGTTCTACAACCAAATTTGACTCGGGTCTAAAGAATGGTCTCTCTGCTACTGTGAAACATGATATGTCGAAAGGACGACCAGAAACGATGGCAGCTTGGATTCGCTCAACGCCGGCTTGGGTTGTATAATGATTGAGACGCTTGCGATTATCCAGGCTACCGTAGATTTGAGTCGTAAACTCTTCGTCTAGTAATACGTATGGTTCAAGATCTCCGCGTGAATAGAAGTAAGAGAATTTTAATTTACTCATGTCAGGGAAGTAACTGGAGAACTCTCGCTCCAATCCCCAGAACCTGTGGTTGGCAAAGTCCTCGATGAAGTCTAAAATGTTCTTTTGAGTTAAGAGATCGTACCTCTCTACCTCGGTATTGTATTGAAAGCCAAAATATTCATCGATTATCTGAAGTAGTCTCTGGTTTAAGTTCTGCCCTCCACGAGTATCAACGCCTTGCTTCTGAAGTTGCAATAATTCTTCTACCACAAGTTCCCATTGCAAAAGCGTTTTAAAAGAAGAAGAAGGCTTGATGTAACCAAGCACACGAATCTTCTCATTTAGTAACTCTTTTATATACTCGCGTAGTAATTTCATTAAGACGGATTTCCTAAAATGATCTTGGTTGAAGATTTGTCACCAAATTTTTTAGTATACCAGCCTCTGACACTTTTAAATAAAGGCGGAGCATTTGGGTCTGGGTGTTCTCCATGAAAAACATAGTCATCTCCCGCAAGAAGCTGTGCAACCTTTGCTTCGTCTTCTACAGCTTGAGCCCCTCTTTTCAGCATTGCGTAAGCCGGTTTACCGCTAACCTCTCCCCACCAGTTTCCTACACCATCAATTGAACCCCCGGCTCGAAGCTCTGCTGACTTTTCTTTGTATGCCGCAGAAGCTGCAGGGGTTCCATCGTTAGCAGCAGCTCCCATCTTCTGACCCGCTGTATCTGGTTTTCCTAATATCGCAACATCAATCTCTGGATCTTCATCTATATCTTTAACAACCCAAAAAACGTACCTATCCAAACTATCAGGGCTGCTGATTTTAAAGTGACCGCCAATCGGCTCGTATGTTTGTTGAACTAAATCAAACAGGTTTTGCTTCGCGGCTTCTCTCCTAGGATCTCCCATTTGTAGCAAAGTCCACTCACCTTTCGGTATACTAGCCGGTGCAACTCCTAAATCTTTCTCTAGTTCCTCTTTTAATATTTCTCTAATGCATCTTCTTAAAAAATTCATCTTTAAACCTCAAAATCTAATTGATCAATAGTTTTTTCTAGCAAATCTCCAACATCCCAATTCTCGCCTGAATTTGTTGTGATGTAAACAACTGTCTTGCCTTTTCCGTTTGGTAAATCATTTATCTTATCGACCACGCCTTTACTTTTAAAATGAGAACAACCAGGATTTACGTTCACAATCTTATCTCCAACATTTGGTTCTAAGACGTAACTTTTGAAAACTTCTTGAATAATTTTTCTCAATTGATTTTCAGTCATTCTTATTCCTTCAGTTAAAGAAAGTAGTTTTTCCCAATGCCTTGGAGAAATTCCCGAAGGAGCTCTTCCGCCTGTTTGAGAACTAATTGCATCAAGAGCTGTCTTATATTTTGCTTTTTGTTTTGGGCTAGGAGCATCTGAAAGATTATGAACCATGTCTGCCAGTTTCACCCTAAGTGTTGGCGTATCACCAAGTAAGCTTAAAACATAATCTGTATAGCTTCCACCCTTCTCGTGCGTTAAAGCACGAACGACCCTAATAACTTCATTTGCCGAACTTTGATCTTGAATCGACCCTCTGATAAAATCTTCCATCTCTTCAACAGAACTCATCGTTAATCCAGGGGCATCCTCTAAGCTATCATGAAGAAGGGCGGCCATTTGAACTACGTTGTCTTTAGGGTAAAAACCTCTAGCGATATTTCTAACTTCGGAAGGGTGAGAAAAATATTCTGACCCATCTCTTCTCGTTTGACCGACGTGAGCCATCCTCGCAGTGTTATAAACATCTTTAAAGTCGTCAGAAGAAAATCTTTCTTTAATAAGCTTTCTTAATTGTTTTTTCGTAATCTTCATTAAATGTAACCCTCTATTCCAGCGCCATGAGTTTGCTTAGTGCCGTTGATTTGAACTGCTGTCACTTGACAATCTCCAAGCAACATAATTTCTCTTTCTCCTCTGCCTTGCGGGTTTAGCTTCTTGATGCCGAACTCGTCTTTATATATTCCGCCCTTGTAATTTGAGAATCCCCAAGAGTTAAGAAAGAATCCAGAAGAAGTATCAGCATAG
>Ga0163109_10001018_pt1 | contig 22195 bp, 18 predicted proteins | sample CRUFie1St13metaG_FD_108704 | JGI IMG/M metagenome (GOLD analysis project Ga0163109, IMG submission 108704) | Marine microbial communities from the Costa Rica Dome - CRUD Field 142mm St13 metaG | ecosystem: Environmental > Aquatic > Marine > Oceanic > Photic zone | place: Costa Rica: the Eastern... | reverse complement strand
AATGAAGATGCGCCACGAATTTCGTCAGAGCTTAGAACAACATCCTCCAATTCCACCGGGAGCTGCTGACCCCTACATGCCACCTGACTGACCGTTTATCTAACCGCCTTGCTCGTAAATCTCATTCTTACGCATCGGCATCTGATCGATAATTCCAAATAAGTGTTCAGTCCTCACCGGCTTGAACCACCTACCTTTTTCATCTCCATCTTTACCGATAAGAAGGATAGAAAATTGCTTTGTCAAAACCCGATATTCCGATCGCAACTTTGACTCGTTAAGGGTCGTGTCGATTAGACCATCAACCTTGACAGGCCCCCGTCCAACTACGGATATAATGCGTATATGACGTTCAACTAAACCGTCAATAGATACCTCAACATCTTGTTTTTGAGTATTGAAATCTTGGTTAAGAGAAGATGGGGAAAATAGTATTATTAATCTGCTGTCCCAAAAATATTTCTGAAGGCCTGACCCGAAAGCACAATTAGGTAATGACAACAGGGTTAGAATTTTTACTAATAGCCCTGCTCTTAAAAGCTTTTTTTTAACGCCCAGCAGCATAGGTCTGCATATAGCGGGAGCTAGCCCCTGCTTTGATATAATAACCGTCCCTCGCCACCGCTGTCATACGACCCTGGCTCCAATTTTCCCCAACTTCAACGATGTGCCCACGGCGTTCCAACTCCGAAATAGTTTTACGTGGAAATCTACCTTCAAGGGACAGTGACCTTAGTTTCGCCTGTTTTGGGAAGAAAGACCCAGGAAAATGATCTGTATTAAATGTAGGTCCATCAATAGCTTGCTGTATATTTTGATGGTGATCCACGTGGCGTAAGAAAAACTGAAGCGCCCACTGATCTTGTCGATCCGCACCCGGCGTACCAAAAGCCATGTAAGGTTTCCCCGCACGATTCGCAAATCCCGGGCTTAAGGTGGTGCGCGGTCGTTTCCTAGGTTCAAGAGCACCAGGAGAACCTTCATCCAAGGTAAAAATCTGTCCCCGATTAGAAAGTTGAAACCCAAGCTCTGGAATTACAGGAGAACTTCGGAGCCATCCGCCTGAAGGAGTTACCGAAATCATATTCCCATCTTTATCAGCAATATCTAAATGTACTGTGTCACCAGAAGCAATAGTTGAGCCACTCACAGTTGCTAAATTTGTTTTTTGCCCGTTATCTCCTACACTAACACGGCTCCCATCAGGTAACCCATATATCACCGGACCACCGAAGCCACTTATTTTCCCTGGCCTAATTTCTTCAGATGATTGCTCAGTAATCAGGCTAGCACGTTGTCGCCCATATTGTTTAGAAAGGAGTATTTCAATTGGCACATCCACAAATTTTGGATCACCATAAAACTTTTCCCTGTCAGCAAAGGCTAATTTAGTTGTCTCTGTAATCGTATGAACAAAATCAGGTCCATCCGGATCCATTGATTTAATATCAAAATTTTTCAACATCTCAAGCTGTTGCAAAAAAGTTGGTCCTTGGCTCCATGCATCCATTTTGAAAATAGAGTACTCGCCGTAGTCGATGCTCAGTGGTACTTCAAGGGAAGTTTCAAATTCTGCCAAATCCTGTGAAGTCAGGAACCCACCATGGCACTCACCTGTTGTGTCGAGAAATTTATTTTCAGCTACAAAACGACCAATAGCATCAGCAACAAACCCCTTATAAAACGCATCACGCACACTTTCAATTTTGCTTTCCCTACTACCGCCAGCCCCCTCATACTCAGCGACAATCCGATCAAAAAAATCAGCGAGCGTGAGATTTTTGAAAAGTGTCCAAGGTTTAGGAGCTTCTCCGTTGGACAAATAGATAGAGGCAGAAGTCGGCCAGTGATCATTGAAAAGTTCGGCTAAGCCGGCAATAGTAGCACAAACTCGTCCAGACATGGGGTAACCTTTTCGAGCATACCCGATAGCAGGCGTTAAAACTTCGGTTAAAGTCATCGTACCCCAATCACGAAGCAGCACCATAAGACCATCAAATGCACCGGGCACTACTGCTGGGAGCAGCCCTGAACCTGGCACAATCTCGAGGCCAATGTCTCGATATGCAGCAATATTTGCTGATGCAGGGGCTGTTCCCTGCCCACTAATCACATGAATTTTATTAGTCTTGGCATCACAAAAGATCATTGGCGCCTCGCCACCGACCCCACACATTGAAGGCTCAACAACCTGCAAAGCAAATGTTGTAGCCACAGCGGCATCGAATGCATTGCCTCCTTTCTCTAAGATTGACATTCCCGATGCAGTGGCCAGCCAATGACTGGATGCGACCATACCAAAAGTCCCGATCAGCTCTGGCCGTGTCGAAAAAGGAGGTTCACCATCTAGTGCCGCTGTTGGAGCAGTGCCGCTCGCCCTAAAAATACGATCTACATCTATTCTCTTCATAAAAATCCCTGTCAAAAATTTCAAATATTACAAGGTAGCAACCGGCTCACTATGTTAATGCAAGCTCTGTCATTGTCCTTCATTTAGACGTTTTCGATGGTGCCCTTCATATCCCAACAGCAATTGGTGGAATTCCTGTACCAATCGCTTATCATCTAGCGGTCCCTTATTACCACTTGCGTATGCAAAAGCACTGAAATTAGCCGCCGCATGCACCATCGCCGAACTTACTCTCAAGGGATCAAAACCAGCTTCCAACTTTTCATTTGCAAGGTGAATAAATCCATCTGCAATCTCAATATCTGCATTTAAGATATCTGCGCTGTCTTTCACATTTTTCTCCCTTAACGAACCTCTGTATGTGTACAAATTCAATTGAATTATTAATATAATAAATTTGGTAATAAAAAATATTACTCTGATATCCAGCAATAATTAGCTAAAGGGCCAGAAAATGCCACTCCATATTCATCAATTCCCCTGCCGATCAGACAATTATGGCTTCCTTGTTCATGACCCTGATACTGGCTTGACAGCATCCATAGATACACCCGATGGAAATGCAATCAATGCCGGGCTAACTGAGAAAGGGTGGCAACTTACTCATATTTTAAACACCCACCATCACCAAGACCATACTGAAGCTAATTTAACTTTAAAAGAACAATGGGCGTGCACGATCGTGGGGGCTGCAAATGATGCCAAACGCATACCAGGAATAGATATTCAAGTAGCCGATGACGAAGAATTTATGTTTGGGGCTTTCAAGGTAAAAGTATTTGAAGTGCCTGGCCACACCTCGGGACACATTGCGTTTTACTTTGCTACCGAAGGAATCGCTTTTGTGGGAGATACTCTATTTACTTTAGGATGCGGGCGTTTATTTGAAGGGACTCCATCCATGATGTGGGAAAGCCTTCAAAAGCTAATGACACTTCCTGATGAAACTTTAGTTTACTGCGGACATGAATACACCCAAGCTAACGCAAAATTTGCTTTGACCATTGAGCCTGCAAATGAAAGGCTCAAGGCTCGAAGTGATGAAATTGATGCGTTACGAGCAAACAATCTACCAACCGTTCCAACAACGATTGGGATGGAGCGCGCAACCAATCCGTTCGTGCGGCCTACAAGTAAAAACATAAGAGCGACGTTAGGATTGCAGGAAGCTGATGCATTAACCGTTTTTTCAGAAACTCGCAGACTAAAAGATATTTTTTAGAAAGAAAGTGATACACTGAATGCCTACCCACCAAAGAGACTGATTATAAGAGTGATACCTATTATTTGTTGCGCAATGCTTTTGAACTTACGAGGAAATTTTGGAGGTCGCGCACAAAAAGTCTGCGCTCAACCTGCTTGTAACAAACGTGATTTCTGACGATTCCAGTCTCGCTCCTTCTGTACTTGCCTCTTATCATATTTCTTTTTTCCTTTTCCCAACCCAAGCTGAACTTTAGCTAATCCTCGTTCGTTGAAATACAGCTTCATAGGGATTAGAGAATAACCTTCGCGTTGCATGGCCCCTATCAAACGATTACGCTCGCGCTTATGGACCAACAATTTGCGAGCCCTACGCGGTTCATGACCAAACCGGTTAGCCTCTGTGTAATCGTCAATATTACAATTCTGCAGATAAAGTTCCCCATCTTTCGTGCCTGCAAAAGCCCTAGCAAGACTTGCCTTTCCAGCGCGCAGTGATTTTACCTCACTACCAACTAGCACCAAACCCGCCTCGAGTGTTTCGCTAATGAAATAATCGAAACGTGCTCGTCGATTTTTTATCTCGGCCTGCCGTGCGCTTGATTTTTTTTTCATTTTAAAAAAATTAAATGCGCTAATTGATAACGCCTGCTCTGACCATCGCATTATACATATTTGCCTGACCAGTTTTTGTCACGGAAGTCAGAGGAAGTCGAACCTCATAGGACAAACCCCTTAGCAGATGAACGCCATATTTTGCTGGAGCCGGGCTCGGCTCACAAAAAATAGCTTCATGGAGAGGCATTAACAAATCTCGCAGGGTGTTGAACTTTTCCATGTTACCCTCTCGCCAAGCATTGTGTAGCTCCGCACATTCTTTGGGCGCAACATTTGATGTCACTGATATGCAACCGTGCCCACCCTGAGCCAAAAAAGCAGCAATAGTGGCATCCTCCCCAGATATCTGGAGAAAGTCATCTCCAATTTTTATTCTGCCGGCTAAAGGTCTTGATAGGTCTGCTGTGGCGTCCTTTACGCCAACGATATTCTGAATATTTGCTAACTTGGCCATTGTTTCAATCGATAAGTCTACCACTGATCTGCCAGGAATGTTGTAAATCAAAATTGGTATATTTGCTGACTCTGCTACAGCTTTAAAATGAAGGTATAGTCCCTCCTGTGACGGTTTATTGTAATACGGGCACACGCTCAATGCTCCGTCCGCACCCACAGTTTCTGCATGCTTGGTAAAAGCGATTGCCTCCTCCGTGGAATTAGAACCAGCCCCTGCAATCACCGGAACTCTTCCGGCATTAGCCTCAATACATAACTCGATCACACGCTTATGCTCATTGTGGCTCAGCGTCGGAGACTCACCTGTAGTACCAACTGGAACTAGGGCGTGCGTGCCCTGCTCTATCTGCCACTCAACAAAACTTTGGAACGCTTTTTCGTCAACCTTACCGTCCCGGAAAGGCGTGATTAACGCAGTCATCGATCCTTTAAACATTGCTCAACGGCCACCTATAAGATTTTAAACCCACTAAAAAAAACAATAACGCCGAATTCCTGCCAACAGCAAGTGTTCCAATTTTTTTTACTAGCCCTCTAAAAAATATTATCCACTTTGGTTCGTGTTGCTAAATACAAAGCAGTCAATATTATAGGGAAGTTCATAGACCCTCAACCAGTGAGACTTAAGTTTTGCGCAATATACTCAAGCGCCTTTTAAATATCTGTTTACTCTTGCTTTTATGTGCAGGGTTACAGCCCTTCGGAGCGCCTGCAGCAAATTCATTAACATTAAGCGAAAATGACGTTAAACTCTACAAAAAAGCCTTCAAAGCTGCGCATCGTCGCCAGTTTAACCGCGCTATGAAGCTTGCTGGATATGCTGAAAATACACTGCCCGCTAAGGCAATACGCTGGATGTACCTTAAAGAACCGAGAACAAGCGCCACTTTTGCTGACATTTCTGCTTTTTTAGATAAGAATCCCTCTTGGCCACAGCGCCGATATTTAATCCGTCGAGCAGAAGAACGTTTACCAAAAGATTTATCGGCAACCGCAGTTCTTTCTTGGTTTGACAAGTACCCCCCCATTTCAGGATTGGCAGCTGCTCGAAAGGCACAAGCTTTAATAAGTACTGGCCAGGAAAAAACTGGAAAAATGGAGTTACGAAAAGCTTGGATACAAAAAAATTTCGGACGTAGTGAAGCAAAATATTTTCTTAAAAAATACCGCAAATATATATCCAACTTAGATCATGCGGAACGCCTTGACCGGCTGCTATGGGAAGATAATGTCTACGCAGCTAGGCGACAATTGAGGTTCGTCAGCCGGGATAGACAACACCTTGGGCAAGCACGAATTCAACTCATAAGACGGGGGCCCGGCGTTGATTATTCTGTAGGAAAGGTTCCACCAAACCTTAAAAAAGATCCCGGTCTCGTCTACGATCGAGTGAGATGGCGTCGACGAAATGGTTTAATGAATACAGCTTACGATCTTCTGAAAACCGCACCAACAGCGAATCTTATGCGACCAGCCAAATGGGGCCTTGAAAGACGCCTTATTACTCGCTGGGCGTTGCAGACTGGAAAAATCCAAACGGCCTACAATCTTATCAGTAACCATGGTCAAACTGGTTACGCTGAGCGAGCAGAAGCAGAGTGGCTTGCTGGGTGGATTGCCCTACGCTTTCTTAAAAGAAACGTTGATGCATTTAAACACTTTAAAAAACTTTTCAATTCGGTGCGATATCCCATCAGCAGAGCGCGGGCGGCATATTGGGCCGGCCGTGCAGCCGATGCAGAGGGCAATGCGGCCATATCATTTCAATGGTATCGGGTTGCCGCTACTCATAACACAAGATTTTATGGGCAACTTGCGGCTATGCACCTTCCTCCAGAGGAACGTTTAAGTTTGCCCAGACAACCCGAAATCAAAAAATACAAAATTACGAAATTTTGGGATGAAGAAATCATCCAGATTGCAGCGCTACTTGCACAAATTGGAGAGAGCAAACTCGTAAAAAAATTCCTAAGCTACATTATCAAAAATAATAAAGACCCTGACCTCTGGGTAGCGATTGCCGACTTGGCTAAGGCTGCTAAACGAGGCGATTACGTAATACGCGCGGCGCGTTATGCGCTTCGTCAGGGCATCCCCCTAACCGATATTGGGTATCCGAAGTTCGAGACCCGATTAGACGATGATTTAGATCCAACCTTGATTAACGGCCTAATTCGCCAAGAAAGTGCTTTCTTCAAGGGTGCTATCAGCCGTGCAGGTGCTCGCGGACTTATGCAATTAATGCCAACCACTGCGTATCGTGTGGCTCGCAAGATGCGGATTAGTTACTCAAAGGTGCGCTTAACTCGCGATCCAGCCTACAACGTCCGACTGGGACAATATTACCTTAAACAATTATTGGCGCGCTATAATGGGTCCGTAATTTTAGCACTTGCCGCCTACAATGCGGGACCTGGTGCCGTAAACAGATGGGTTCGCCATTTAGGACTTCCAGGGCCTTCAATCCCAGATAAGGTCGACTGGATTGAAAAAATCCCATATGAAGAAACGAGAAATTATGTTCAGCGAGTTTTAGAAAATCGGAGTGTATACCAGAATAGGGGAACAGACAGAAAAATTATAACGACGCTCGGCGAGAAAAATTTTGAGATTTCCCGACTAAATACCAACACTCCCCAAAATGACAAAACTACATCTATAACGAGTTTTAAAAAGCGTTTGTCAGTGTTGGTTGCACCTACTAACGAAGAAGGCATTTCCACCTCATTTGAGGATAAAATTCGACGCTTTAACAAGCAAAAAACCTATGAGGGTAATGAACAAAACATTGAAAAAATTGGAAAAGATTTGACTGACGAATTTGAAGAAAACTCTAATGACGAATCTGACGATGCCTTCTATACTATATTCAAATAATGACAAATTTTACCGAAAATTACTTTAATGCTGAGGATGGCCTAGGCATCTATTTCAGGGACTACGGTTCAAAAAAGCTCAAGAAAATACCAGTTCTTTGCCTCCCAGGGCTCACTCGAAACTCCAAAGATTTTCACCGGACTGCAGCTCACTTATCTGATGAGAGAAGAGTCCTAGCCATGGATTATCGGGGCCGAGGAAAGTCCGCACGAGACCCAGACCCCTACAACTATATTCCCACTACTTACTTGAATGATATTCGGCATCTCCTGGCTCTGACCGGAATTCATAAAGTTATAATAATAGGCACATCACTCGGAGGTCTGCTGGCCATGGGGATAGCGGCCGCCTACCCGCGAGTTCTGTGCGGTGTTGTTTTAAATGATATCGGCCCCGAGATTGCTAATACGGGACGAAAGCGCATTATAGATTACATCGGAACAACAACCTCACCGCTTAGTTGGGATGAAGCTATAACTGAATTAAAAGCTAAATTCCCTACTCTTTCGTTTCAAAGCGAGGAGGAATGGCGCTTAGCCGCTGAAGGCACATATCGCGTTGACAAAAATGGCATTTTTTATCCTGACTGGGATGTAAACTTGGTTAAGCCATTACTCGAAACAGAGACACTTCCGGATTTGTGGCCGCTATTTCTTGCGCTTCGAAATATACCTGTTCTGGGTATACGGGGTGAAAATTCTGACATATTGTTACCCGATTGTTTTCAACGCATGGCAAAGTTTCATCCGAATTTTATGTCAGTGACTATACCAAAAACAGGGCATGTCCCCTCTCTTTGCGAACCCAAATCAATAAAGGCCATCAATAAGTTTCTCAGCAAGTTCTGACACAAAAAAAGCTACACCCTCTCATTTTACTCTGTCAAACTAGTACGTTTCATGATCTTTTCCCAGTGGTACTAGCTTTTCCCGACGCATTTTTTGACGTTGATGATTTGCTATCTTGTTGCTCTTTATCAGTCGCACCGCTCGCCGAGGATTTATTCCCTGTCTTCGCGGATGAAGGTTTGGGCTCTGACCGATTTTTCTCAGTAGCTACCAAATTTGTTTTTGAGGTTTTTATAAGCTTAGGACCTTCTTTCGGGTTGTTCGTCTCCACGTAACGACACAGCCCTTGAACGAACGCTCCGGCCTCTATCATTAAACTCGTATGACTTATATCGCCAGTAACCTTTGCTGTACGCGTAATCTCGACATTCCTTGCAGCTATTTCTCCATTTACGGTACCAGAAATACGAATACTGCTGCCTTGTATGGACCCATTAACTACGGCTGACTCTCCTAGTGTTAAATCATCACACACAACATCACCATCGACAACGCCATCAAGTTGAATAACACCATCAGTAGTCACGTTTCCGCTGATTCTCAGATTAGCACTAATGATCGAAAGTGATCGAATTTTATTGTCACTTGGAGGCATTAGCTTTACTGTGGATCGCTTATCCCTACCCTTTAAAAACATACCTACCTGCCATAATAAATTTACGAGGATTTAATGGCTTACCCTCAAACCGTACCTCGTAATGAACATGCGGACCAGTACTTCGACCCGTGCTTCCTACTGTTCCAATTTTCTGTCTGTGTATGGTTTGCTGACCAGTCTTAACTGAGATCTTTAATAAATGCGCGTAACGTGTCCTGACACCAAACCCGTGATCAATCTCGATCATTTTACCATACCGTCCTTTGCGTCCAGCAAAAACAACTTTACCTGGCGCCGTACCGTAGACCGGCGCACCCCTCCAGCCGGCTAAGTCCACCCCGTAATGCATTGCGCGTTTTTTAGTTATTGGATCAAGTCTAAGCCCGAAGGGACTAGCAAGATGATAAAAATCTAAGGGTGCCATAAGTGGCATGACAGCCAGAACCTTACGTAATGCGACCCACCGGCCTAATTTACTGTCGACATTCATGACCGTATCACTTAAACCCTCGGCCAGCTGCCCAGGGCCAGGAGCAGGCACTAATGGGCCACCTTGATTAGTTGTGGAATTCTTGACGTACTTAATAATATGAGCGACTTTGATCCCTGTCATTTCAATAAGCTTTTCCGCCTCTTCGATATTACCAGCAGCACGGCCATATAACTGTTCTAGTACATTTTCGTGGGCTGAATGCAGGACCGAAAGCCTGTTAAGAAGGGCGACTGTCTGATCTCGAAGGGGTTTTTCTTTAAAACCGGTATTTTTTGGATCACCCGCCGCCTTTGCAAGTTGACCCAGAACCAATTTTAGATCTTTTTCTGCGGCCTGTTTATACTGACGAGCTGTTGCGAGATTTTCCTCTAATCGTGCTACATCACCAACAAGAACTTCACGTCGGCTTTGTTCCTGTTTATGTTTGAGACGAGACCGAGCAAGATCAGTAGAGAGAGATGCGACCTCTCTATCAAGAGATAATTTATATCGCTGGGTTTTTTCAAGTTGAATTTCGAGGTTAGCTACTCGATCTCGCAATGCAGCACGGGTAGCAATTATCTGAGACCGTTGCCCCTCTGCCATAGAAAACTCAAGTCTTATATTATCAATGGATTTTTTTAGTTTTATTCTGGCCGATTCTATTTTTTTACCTTTAGCCTCGAGCTTAACTATCTTCGCTTTTGTGATTTTTTGCTTTTCAATATTCCCAGCATTTTTTAGGTCGTTGGCAAGCAGTTTTTGTTTCCGGCTGAAAACCTTTTTTATTTCCTCTAGTTGCGCTAGCGATGCCTCAGCCTCCCGAAACATATGCTCATATTCCACACGAGCTTCACGTATTTCATCATTTTTTATCCCTATGACGCCACTCTGAACAATTGAAGCTACAGTCGTGCCTGCCCCCCAAAAAACTACTCCAAAGAGAAGTGTAATTATGCAAAGTTGAAGCCCAGACGTCAGTCGGAGAAAGTATACACGGCCGTGAGAGCGTAATATAAGTTCGCGTTCCCTAAAAACTGTCGCAAAAAAACGTAGGTTCACAGATGCATTCCCGTTTTATGCTGCTTTCTCCAAGCAAAGACCTTTTAAATTCTCTTGGTGCTTGCCCGTAACAAAATCTATAATTGTTTTTGTTCTTTTATCAATGCCGTATATTAAGCGTTTGCAGATGCATCCGCTTTACCAAAAACAACCAACTTCACCATAAAATTTTTCTAACTCTACCGGTGTGGTACGACGTTATCGGCTCGGCACCGGTAACACAAGCAACTTATAAAAATATGATTTAACCCATTGTTTTTAAATTACTTTATATCTTTATGCTAATTTTTTTCGGGCGCTCCTAAAAATCCAACTATGTAGAATCGAATAAGTATTGGAAACAGGCTCTATAAACCAAGTGGTATTTCTAATATTAAATTTTCTTCGCGCTAGTTCCCTGTTTTGGAAATGCTTTTGATTACCTACAGATGTAGCAACAGACATTATCTGTGGCGCCATGGCAAGCCACGCATTTTCCAACCACCTAAAAAACCACGCTGGCCATGTTCATTTTTATCTCCCTCAAAGCCCTCGAGAATATTAAAAACATTATTATATCCTGCGGCTGTTAAAGCTGTCGCTGCCGCGATTGAACGCTGTCCAGAACGGCACAGGCAAAATATTTTCTGGTCAGTTTCTGTGAGAATAGTCTTTACATTATCGACAAAATCGATGTTTCGCTCACTGCCCGGGTAGCTTGCCCAGGCTATAAATATAGGCTCTTTGTTTAATTTTTTTAAACAGGGAATGCCTACATACTCCCACTCTGCATCCGACCGCACGTCAATTAAAACAGCTTTTTTATCTGCATCCAAATCACTCCAAGCATCAAGCAAAGTGATATCCCCGGCGTATTTCTTACCATCCATAATTAAAACCAGTGCATTCAAGTTATTACAAAGTTATAGCAGTTATTACAAAGTTATAGCAGATTACGGCAGAAGCGGCTAAAACGATCACATGGTTGCCAAATTACTAAGAAACGTGGGAAAACTTTTGTGGTTAGTTTGGCCCAATCTCGATAAAAATTACAGGATTGGCTATATATCAATTGCAACGACCTTTGAAACACTTGAGCAACCCTCTTTAAGAAAATAGAAAAGTCCTTATAAAATAGTCAGAAATTATGAGTTTTTTTAATGCCAGAACTACTTAAACGTATCCCCCTGTTTTTCAGGCGCATCAACAGTCGCTTGTTCTTACGCATAGCATTACTGTGTTTAGGACCAGCGGTATTACTAGTAGTCGGTGCCTATTACTATGCGACGGGTGGTCGTTTTATCTCTACAGAGAATGCATACGTAAAGGCTGACAAGATAGCCATCAGCACCGACATTTCAGGACGTGTATCAAATATACATGTGAACGAAAATCAGTACGTAGCTCAAGGTCAACTACTCTTTAGCCTTGATAACTCAGCCCTTCTTATAGAGCGGCAAGGAATCACAGCCGAACTCGCGATAATTCGCAATGATATCACCACAATGCAAAAGCTTTATGCTGATAAAATCGAGGAGCTCAAAGAAGGCGAAAAATCTGCTGCCTTTTTCAAAAAAGAATTCGACAGGCGCGTATTGCTTTTGAAACGTGGAGTTGTGACACAAAACCGTTTTGATGCGGCAGGTTCTAACATGGAACGAGCTCGTGGCCGGGCAGATGGCATTCGCCAAGAGCTTGGACATATGCTGGCAAAACTTGGTGGTGATCCTGACTTGGATGTGGAATCACATCCCCGCGTGCTCGAGGCCAAGGCACGGTTAGAACGCGTATCACTCAACTTAGAAGACACAGAGATTACAGCCCCAGTCTCAGGTTTTGTGACAAAGCACGATTTGCAAGCCGGTGAGTATGTTGTTGCAGGGAAACCGGTATTCAGTATTGTCGGGGCGGATAAGGTTTGGATAGAGGCAAATCTTAAGGAAACCGAGTTAACACATGTCCGGGTTAGGCAGACTGCTAAAATTACTGTTGACGCCTATCCCGATAAAGCATGGAACGCAGAAGTAGCCAGCATAAGTCCTGCAACGGGAGCAGAATTCTCAATACTGCCACCACAGAACGCCACAGGTAACTGGGTAAAAGTCGTCCAACGTATTCCTGTACGCTTAGCAATTGCTGATCAGAGCGGCGAGCCAAAATTGCGCGCTGGGATGAGTGTTATCGTTGCAATAGACACCAAACACCAACGCTCAATACCAAGCTTTGCAAGAACCATTCTCGACTGGCTCGGCAAGTAATATTACTCTTGCTCGAATAACATTAGCCCTAATATTTACGTATTACTCTAAGGGCTTGGCCAGATTTTAAATTTTGAGTTCTTTTTGTAAGATCAAGCCAGGGTTGATGTTGACTGGAATGATATGGCCTGCTCTGTACAACGGAAATTGATGTTTGATGCCCTCCCACTCCAGCAGAAACAACGTCATCCCATTTTTCAGCAGTAATGCAGTCCGAAACAATCAATTTACCACCCTCCCATTCAAAACGCCGAGAGAATTGGACTGGTGCGAGCCTCTTGTGTGTTATCAGAAGCTGCTGCAATAGTTGTCGAACAATGCCCGGGAAAAAACGTCCCACTGTCAGCATAAAGGTACGCAGTAGCATATTATCCAATGGACGCATTAGTTTCTGTTTTGCCCAACCGGCATTACCGGCAATCTCAACAAAATCAACACCGACATCAATGGCGTAATCGTCGATGTGATGGCAAACCGCTGTGGAACCGTCGCGCATTTTCAGAGAAACCTGTGTGTCCGAGGCAATGAAGTTACCACCCCGAAATAATTTAAAACTGCCACCTTTATTAAGCGCCACGTATAAATCCATTTCGTCACGTCTATCTACGAGCAAACCAGCCCCCTCATAAAAAGCTCTCTTCCTCGGACTAAAGCCTACCTGATTTCGCTCCGAAATGTGATGGCGAAAAGCCAAAAAATAACTCCACATATGATGAGCAATCATATGGTCATCCGAGTAGCATGGTGCTCGACCTGATTTAAGGGCTATTGCAAAACGATCATTAAGCTCAAGTGCCTCTGGCAGCCATTTGCCTACAATTTCAAATCCGTGTGGAAAGTAATTATATGTGTTACGGCTTCCATATTCACCACCAAAGCTGCCGTCTGGATGCATAAATTGAGCTGTCATAGCTATCGCACGCTCCAAGGGCTCTTTAAGTGCTTCTTCTTTACTTTCGTCGTAAAGCTGAGCAAGCATTGCAATTGTAAGCGTTTGGTATCCAAGATCACAGCCGTTGTATTCAACAAACCACCCCTCTTTATGCTGCCATGATAGAAGACGATCTAGCCGCTCTCGATAATCGTGCGTAAGACGTGAGCATTCGAACCTCTGAGAGAGTAAAAAAAGACAGTACACTATCAGCGCCTCGTGATTGCTTAACTTGCCACTTTCAGGGTGCTTGGCCAACCAACGGCCTCGTCGAGCAAAGAATTTTTCTAATCGGGGATCCTTAATTTGAATTAAATGATATGCCTCTAAACAACCAAAAAGTGAAAAAGCTGCTGCACCAGCCGCCCTTTCGTAAGGATAAAAATCATCACAAGACCCATCGGAATGCGAGCTTTTTTCCGCAAAATTAATTCCGGCCTTTACCCACTCGCAAATTGCCTGATCACCAAAATACGGGTTATCGGGAAGTTTTGTTGAGTAAGCCAATGCCAGAGGATAGACAAACTCTTGGGCCATTCCGGTAGGAAAGTCGACCTTTCGGTACTGCCAAAAATTTCGATCAAAGCATCCGTATGTTGGGCTATGGGGATTACGGTCTTGCAACGTCAATAATTGGGGAATCTGTTGAAGTGCATTATACGCAAATGTTTCAGCTGCAAATCCTTTTTTAACAGACATATTAATTCAAATATTATTTATAAAGAACTTTTAACCCATTTCATCAGTGATGAATGCCATCAGTTAGGAGCAAATCAAAGCGATTTTTCTTTCCAAAACATTTGGTATCTTTCAATTCTTTTTTATCATTTCTATATACTCACCGGTAATGAATCCTGATCCACATTTGCGCTTTGAGGTAATTGCGCGAGCCGGTTTATGCCATTAAACGCTGCCGTCTTATAACATTCCGCTAGAGTTGGATAGTTGAATACTGTGTCAATAAAATGATCAATTCTACCACCGGCACCCATTACTGCTTGGCCAATATGGACTAATTCACTGGCGCCTTCACCAATAATGTGCACACCAAGGAGCTGGCGCGTTTGCAAGTGAAATAACAACTTAAGGAACCCGAGCTCGTCACCAATTATATGGCCGCGTGAGATTTCTCTATAACTAGCTTTCCCAATTTCATATGGAACACCTTCCTCAGTCAGTTCCTCCTCCGTTTTCCCGCAAACTGAAATTTCTGGAATGGTGTAAATGCCATAGGGGAAGAATGATGAAAGGGGTTCGGTTTCATAACCAAAAGCGTGGCATGCAGCTATCCGTCCTTGTTCTCTCGAAGTAGACGCTAAGCTTGGGAAACCAATTACATCCCCTACAGCAAATATATGTGAAATTTCCGTCCGATATTGATCGTCCACCTTTAATCTGCCGCGATCGTCAGGAGCTATACCAGCTTTACCCAAATCCAATGACTCTGTCGCTCCCATGCGGCCAACAGAGACAAGCGCCTTTTCAGTTGCAAACTCCTTCCCGCTATCCAAAGCAATCTTAACTTTGGTATTTTCGCCATCTTTAAACGTTTCAACTGCGGACACCGTCTCACCAAGTCTAAAGGTAACTCTATCCTGGCGCATTTGGTATACAAGCGTATCGATTACTTCAGAATCTATGAAATCTAGCAAACGCGGACGCGAGTCCACAAGTGTCACTTGCGCACCAATCGCAGCAAAAATTGTTGCATATTCTAAACCAATCACACCCGCGCCAATTACTGTTATTGATGCGGGCAAATGCTGTATGTCTAGCAGATCATCGGATGTAAAAATATATTCTCCATCGAATACGATGTTTTTATTACGCGCTGTTTTTGTACCAGTGGCAATGAGTACGTAGTCTGCAGTAATTGTTCTGCTGGCACTAGAACTGCCGCCTATCCTGAGGGTGTGCGGATCTAGAAATTGGGCCTCACCAGCAATAATATCAATTTTGTTGCGCCTTAGTTGATGACAAAGGACATCTTGTTCGTGGTTAATGACATAGTGTGCTCGTCGAAGTAGATCCGACATAGTAATGTCTTCTTTTACCGTGTAAGAGGCACCATAAATTGAACGCTCTTGATAACCAGTAAGGTGCAATGCGGCCTCTCTTAACGTTTTTGACGGGATCGTTCCTGTGTGAACACAAACACCCCCAACCATTGTATTCTTCTCAGCCAGTGCTACTCTCTTACCCAGTTTAGAGGCTTGTATCGCAGCACGGTGGCCGCCAGGACCAGAACCAATAACTAAAAGATCATAATCGAACGAGTTTGATACACTTGGGTTTTTCTTACCCCCACCACTTTTGTGTTTTGTGGTGGAGAAATTCTTGGACTTCTTTTCGGTTTTTCTTTTCGCCATCTCTGCACCGCTCCGCTATATTGTGAAATGTAGGACTATTACGTTACAGACAAACATGTATTAAACCAACGTCCAAATAGGTGCCATCCAAGCCTAAGCGGGCGCATACATTAGTCAATACCGGAGTTTTTTACCATTTATATGTTCTGAGTTTTCAGAAAAGCGTTATTTTTGCTTCGTAACCTTGAACAAAATTAAAAGATTTCTGAGAAACTACGTCAAACTTGCTAATCTTCGTGGTAAATTTTGTGAGAGGAAGATTTTACTAGCAGCTTTTATGGCATGGTTTGGTTATGTCTTATTACGCTACTTTTGCAATAGCGGCGGTTGCAGAGATAAGCGGTTGTTTTGCGTCTCGATTTTGGCTCGGACTAGACAAATCTGTCTGGTGCGAAGGGCCGGAAACAGGTTTATTGGTCCTATTTGTCTATTCTCTCTCACGGATCGATATTAGCTTTGCATGGAGAGTATTTGCGGCATACGGCGGATTATACATTGCCACCTCCCGAATGTGGCAGTGCATTGTAAAGAAAGACAGCCCCATGACCGCTGAAACGCTGAAACATTATTGGCGGCGCCATTTGTATCGGAGGGCTTGGTGTCATACTATTTGATCCGCGAAAGTAATGAGCACAACCAATATCGAAGTTATAATTTATTTCTGGCCAAGATTAATTTTACGAAGAGACATAAATGAACGAGGAAGATCCGTTACCCAATAACTTTATACTGGAGCAAATCCGTAACGACATCAAAGAACAAAAAATTGCAACTGTTGTTACTCGATTTCCACCTGAACCCAATGGTTATCTTCATCTAGGACACGCGAAAGCCATCTGTCTTAATTTTAGCCTTGCATCGCAGTTCAACGGCCGATGTCATCTCCGGCTGGATGATACAAATCCAACAAAGGAAGATAAGCAATACATAGATGCGATAAAAAGAGATGTTAAATGGCTCGGTTACGATTGGGGAGATCACCTTTATCATGCCTCCGATAATTTTGACCAACTCTATCAAATGGCTCTAAGTCTCATTAAGGCAGGCTATGCCTATGTTGATGACTTAAGCGCAGAGGAAATTAGGGAGTATCGAGGTTCGCTAACTGAACCCGGACGTGAAAGCCCATGCCGTAACCGGACGCGGGAAGAAAATATTTTACTGTTTGAGCAGATGAAGAACGGCGAATTCGCCGATGGCGAAAAAGTACTTCGTGCAAAAATTGACATGTCTTCGGGTAACATAAACCTAAGAGATCCGGTTTTATTTCGTATTTTACGAACCCCGCACCCACGTACCGGAAATCTATGGAAAATTTATCCCACCTACGATTTTGCGCACGGTCAGTCGGATGCTATTGAACATGTTACTCATTCCCTATGCACACTAGAGTTTGAAGATCATCGCCCGTTATATGAGTGGCTACTTGAAAAGTTAGCATTACCGGCTCGACCCAGGCAGTTCGAATTTGCACGCCTCCATATGTCATACACAGTTCTTTCGAAACGTAATTTAATGAGATTAGTTGATAACGACTATGTAGCGGGATGGGATGACCCCCGTATGCCCACACTATCGGGCCTTCGGCGTCGGGGTGTGCCACCCGAGGCAATTAGAAATTTCATCTCAAAGCTATCAATATCTAAACGAGAGGGGATGGTTGAATTAGCAGCCTTTGATTTTGAGATTCGGGAATACCTTAATCACCATGCAGACCGACGACTGGCGGTTTTGAACCCACTGAAGGTCACCATTGAAAATTACCCACCTGGAAAAACTGAACAAGTAACAGCATCAAACAATCCAAGAGATAAAAATGCTGGCACTCGATTATTGACCTTTAGCCGCGAAATTTACATTGAACGAGATGATTTCATGGAGGACCCGCCAAAAAAGTTCTTTAGATTAGGACCGGGGCGCGAGGTACGGCTTCGTTTCTCTTATTACCTTAAGTGCGAGGAAATCGTCAAAGATCAAATGGGCAATGTAACGGAATTACGTTGTAGCTATGACCCCGAAACAAAAGGCGGCCATCCCCCAGACGGAAGAAAGGTCAAAGGTGTCATTCATTGGGTTTCTGCATTGGATGCGATAGAGGCAGAAGTACGCTTATATAATCCCCTCTTTTCAGACGAAGCACCAGGAAAAGAAGGTAACGTTGAGGATCAAATTGATAGTGAGTCTCTAAAAGTAATTAATGGATGTAAACTTGAACCAAGCCTAGCGAATGCAGCTGTCGGTAACGCAATACAATTTGAGCGTAATGGATATTTCTGTGTTGATAACGACTCCAAGCCTGAAAAGCTTATCTTTAATCGTACAATTGCGCTTCGAGATAGCTGGACAAAAACCAAAGCTAATTGAAAACGCATCAGCGTAAAAATAGATAATGGCCCGTTGTTATTATCATTACAATTATAATACGTTAAAACTTTAACTCTGTGCCTCACTGTTGCCGGCTTTTTACTCGTTGCTAAAACTTGGAGATTACTTTTGCCCGAGACGAACAATAGGAACGAAATTAAACCTCCGGTCGATTCTCAGAAAATCGACACTGGAGCGGCATGCCTTGTACTTCTGCTGAGATTTTTTGGTTTGCCGGGCGACGTTGAGGCTATACGCCACGAGTTTGGCGAAGCTGAAAAGCCTCTAGGAACGCAAGATATTTTAAGAGCAGCACGAAAGTTTAGACTTAAATCTCGATCTATCAAAACAACCTGGGAACGTCTGCGAAAAACCAGTTTGCCCGCTGTAGCACAAACTCATAACGGTGACTTTTTTTTATTGGGTCAGATTGCAGAAGATAAAATACTTATACAATATCCCTCATCAAACAAGCCGCAAACGCTATCCCGAAACGAGTTTGAGAATATTTGGAATAATAAGGTTATTCTTATTACTCAACGCACGCCAATATTGGGAAAAGGCGGAAAATTTGATATTTCCTGGTTCATTCCAGTTCTCCTGCGATATAAGCGAATTTTCTCGGAAGTGATAATCGCCTCATTTTTCTTGCAAGTTTTTGCTTTGGTTTCGCCACTTTTTTTTATGGTCATTATAGATAAAGTCCTGGTGCATCGAGGGTTAACCACACTCGATGTATTAGTGTTTGGCCTTTTGGTGGTATCTGTTTTCGAAGTTCTTTTGGGCCTTTTGCGTACATATATTTTCTCCCACACCACAAATAGAGTGGACGTAGAGCTAGGTGCCAAGTTGTTTGATCACCTTTTAAAATTACCCCTCTCCTATTTCCAAGCACGCAGAACTGGCGAATCTATCGCAAGACTTCGTGAGTTAGAGAACATAAGAAACTTTATTACAGGCTCGTCTTTGACCTTGGTAATCGATCTTTTCTTTACCTTTGTCTTTTTTGCCGTGATGTATATGTTTTCGCCGACACTCACGTGGATTGTTTTATCTTCGATACCATTTTATGTCCTTCTTTCTATATTAGTGACTCCGGTCTTACGTCGTCGAATTGAGGAAAAATTCCAACGGGGTGCTCTAAATCAGGCTTTTTTGGTAGAATCAGTCAGCGGCGTAGAAACTCTGAAGGCTATGGCTGTCGAACCCCAAATGCAAAGACGATGGGAAGATCAGCTTGCAGGATATGTTGGCGCAAGTTTCAAGACAACCCACTTAGGAAATATTTCCGGGCAAACAGCGCAATTAATAAGCAAAGTTACGTTAGCATTAACACTCTATTTTGGTGCTTTGATGGTAGTTGAGGGCGACCTGACTGTCGGCCAGCTTGTCGGCTTCAATATGTTATCCCAACGCGTAATTGGACCAATTTTGCGCCTTGCTAATCTTTGGCAGGACTTCCAGCAGGCTCGGATCTCAGTTGAACGGCTAGGCGATATTCTCAATACACCCACGGAACCACGTCAAAACATAAATCGTGCAACCATGCCTCAAATAAAGGGTTTTATAAGCTTCGAAGATGTCATATTTCGATACAAAAATGATGGGCCAGAAGTGCTGCGAAGAGTTAGCTTGACTGTAAAGGCCGGTGAAATTATCGGTATAGTCGGTCCCTCCGGGTCTGGGAAAAGTACACTTACCAAACTGGTGCAAAGACTATACTTACCTGAAAGCGGTCGCGTGCTCGTTGATGGAACTGACTTAGCAATGATTGATACTTCATGGCTAAGGCGGCAGATAGGGGTCGTTCTTCAGGAAAATGTGCTTTTCAATAGGACAGTTCGCGATAATATCGCACTTTCGGACCCTGGAATGACTATGGAACGTGTTGTAGCAGCAGCTAAGTTAGCAGGTGCTCATGATTTCATTTTAGAGCTTCCTGAGGGTTACAATACTGAAATTGGGGAACGCGGCAATACGGTTTCAGGCGGCCAACGTCAGCGAATTGCGATTGCACGCGCCCTGGTAAGCAATCCAAGAATACTTATTTTTGATGAGGCCACGAGCGCGTTGGACTATGAATCAGAGGTCGCGATTCAAAAAAATATGCGTGATATTTGTAAAGGCCGCACGGTAATGATTATAGCACACAGGCTCTCGGCAGTTAGAGACGCAGATCGAATTGTAACAATTGAGTCGGGTGAAATTACAGAGCAAGGAACTCATACGGAATTAATTTCTCGTGGTGGCCGGTACGCGAAACTGCATGCACTCCAAATGGGTGCTTCTGTTCCCTAATAGAGCAGCATAAATTCTAAAAAGAGTTGAAATGAAAAGTGCGTTTGAAAAGATAAAAGTTTCCCTGCTCGGATGGTGGAATGCACGCCAAGAAAATAAAGCTGGTGAGGATGAGCTTGCTTTCATGCCGTCGGCCATCGAGGTCATGGAGCGACCTGCATCACCTGCGGCACGGTCAGTAGCATTATCGCTATCAGCCTTCTTTATAATTACTATAATATGGTCGATCGTGGGCAAGGTCGATATCGTTGCCGTTGCTACAGGTAAGATTATTCCAATTGGTGGCGTACAAACAATACAACCGCTAGAAATCGGGGTTGTGCGTGCAATCCATGTTAAAGACGGCCAAGAAGTGAATAAAGGGGACCTTCTCATAGAGTTAGATCCCACGGAAAGCGAGGTTGATAAAGGACAGGTAGTTCGCGAGTTTATAGCTTCGACCGCTGAATTCAGACGGTTGGAAGCTACCCTGCGTGCACTTGACAAAGACTCCCCTGATTTCATTCCTCCAAAAAATGCACCAGAACACCTAGTGAGCATGCATCGAGAGAAATTAAAATCGGATATGCTTGCTCACGAAGCTAAGACGGCAGCCTATGATGCAGAATACTCCCGCAGAGTAGCCGAACGGGCTGCAATATTAGCAGAAATTGCAAAACTTGAGGGTACGATACCCTTGGTACGCGAGAGGGAGGCTGCTTTGGCACGGCTTATCCGCACGGGAAACGCTCCGCGCCGCCAATGGCTTGAGGTAAAACAAAGCCTGATTGAGCAAAAACAAAATTTGATAATTCAACGCCATCGTGTGGTTGAGGCGGAAGCAGCGATGATCTCGGCGGCGAAACAGCGGGATCAACTTGCAGCCGATGCTCGACGTGATGCACTCACGCAGATGGTCGAAGCAAGGAATAAAATGAATGCGGCCGAACTACAAATGAGAACAGCAGAAAAACGAGAAAATATGCAACAACTTTCAGCACCAACCGACGGGACAGTGCAGCAACTAAATGTTTATACGGTTGGTGGTGTAGTTCAGCCGGCACAAATACTTATGTTAGTTGTGCCAAAAGGAACCCAATTAGAAGCAGAGGCAATGGTGTTGAATAAAGACAAAGGATTTGTGCATGCCGGACAAGAGACGGAAGTGAAAGTAGAAAGTTTTCCATTTACAAAGTATGGGACAATCAAAGGCGTACTAAAATTTTTATCCGGTGATGCCATTCAAGATAAAGACCTCGGGCTTGTTTACGCCAGCCGCATTAAACTAAGCAAAACTACGATTCGAGCGGATGGAAAAGATATACCACTTACGCCTGGCATGGCAGTAACTGTAGAAATTAAAACCGGTAAAAGACGCATAATTGAATTTCTAATGGCACCACTTCTTCGCTACCAATCAGAGGCCTTACGGGAGAGGTAGGGATGAACACCACTGAAAAGATAGACCGACTT
>Ga0163109_10001017_pt1 | contig 22222 bp, 26 predicted proteins | sample CRUFie1St13metaG_FD_108704 | JGI IMG/M metagenome (GOLD analysis project Ga0163109, IMG submission 108704) | Marine microbial communities from the Costa Rica Dome - CRUD Field 142mm St13 metaG | ecosystem: Environmental > Aquatic > Marine > Oceanic > Photic zone | place: Costa Rica: the Eastern... | reverse complement strand
GATTTAGAATATGAAAATATATTTGTAGAATCATCTATTAAAAGTAGTGCAATTGGAGTCACTATGACAAAGAGAGTAAAAAGAATAGGTTGTTCTACCATAAAAGATTTAATAGAGCAGAAGAAATTAATAATATATGATTCAGAAACAATTGTAGAAATGAGTACATTTGTTTCTAAAGGTAATTCATATATGGCAATTGCACCTAACCATGATGATTTAATGATGAACTTAGTATTATTTGGTTGGTTTACATCTACAGATGTTTTTGAAAACCTAACCAATATTAATATGAAGAATATGTTATATAAAGAAAGATTGGCCGAAATACAAGACGATATGTTACCGTTTGGTTTTATAGATGACGGAGAAAGTAATATAAATAAAGGTGTAAAAGGAGAAGATGGTAATATATGGTTCGAACAGGAGTGGAAACAGGGGTTTTAGATGAAAAGAAAATTAGTAAAGAGAATAATGGAAAAAAGATATTCACAACAACAGTATGCCGAACTAATTAGAGAACAGGCAGAAAAGGAAGCAAATTATAAATTTGTTTATCTGTGGTATGATGACCCAGAGGATCCAGACGATCCTGAAAAAACCGCAGATGACTTTATTGCAGAAGGCGAAAAGTTAGGCCTAAAAGGATTTAAGGTAGATGTTCAAGGTGCGTATTCGGATTTAGAAGGAGATAAAAGATATATCTATGATGGTCTTGCTGAAAAAGAAAGAAAGTTTTTAATAGATGAAAATACTATTGTATTTGTAAGGGCTCCATGTACTAAAAGAAAGGCATGGTCTGATTTCTTAACACAGTTAGAGAGAGCTGGTGTAGTATGTGTTAATACTCGTGCATGTATGGAAATAACATCTGATAAGTATAGAACAAGTTTATATCTTGCAGAGGCAGAATTAAACCAACCTAAAACAGTTTTAGTACATCACCCAGAAAAGGCAATAGAGGCAATGGAAAGATTGGGTGGTAAATATCCAATTATTCTCAAAACACTTACTGGTTCATTAGGTGTGGGTGTTATAAAAGTAGATTCAGAGAGCTCTTTACACTCTACAGTACAATTATTATACAAACTTGATCCTAATATGGGAGTATTACTACAACAGATGGTAGAGGTAAAGTATGATATTAGAGCCCATGTTGTTGGTGGTAAGTTTCATGGTGCAATACAAAGACCAGTAGTTAAAAAAGATTTTAGAAGTAATGTATCACTAGGTTCTAAGCCGTCAAAGATAGAACTTACTGACCTAGAAATAGAACATTGTGAAAGGGCAGCAAAGGCTGTAGATGGTTTATGGGTTGGTGTTGATATATTTCCATCTAAAGATAGAGAAAAAACTCCACCAATGTTTATAGAAATTAACTCTACTCCAGGAACAAAAGGTTATAGAAAGGCCACAGGAGAAAATTTGGCCAAAAATATATTAATAAAATTTAGAAATAGGGAAATATGGTTAAAACCAAATACCTATAAGTCTATGTTTGATAGTTAGGATATACTTATTTATAAATATAAGTAGTGAAAATTCGTATTATGAAACATATTAACTAACTCAATTTGAGAGGATAAAGCGATGGCATTTCAAGTATCACCAGGCGTTCAGGTCAAAGAAATTGACGCTACGAACGTCGTCCCGGCAGTCTCATCTTCAATAGGTGGATTCGTCGGTAGCTTTAATTGGGGTCCAGTAGAAGAACTCAGAACAGTCTCATCAGAAGACGAATTGGCATCTGTTTTCGGAACACCGGACAACAATACAGCAGATTACTTCTTAACTGCAGCATCTTTTCTAAAATATGGTAGTTCACTAAAAGTGGCTAGAGTAGGCACAGGCCTTTTAAACGCGGTATCAGTTGATGCCTCAGGCGGTGCTGGTACAGCAGCTCTAATTAAAAACGAGACACATTATCAAGGATTAAGCTCTTTAGATGGCGTGTGGTTTGCAAAATGCCCAGGGGTATTAGGTAATAGTTTAAGAGTAGAGGTATGTACTGCTGGTGGTGGTTTTAGTGGTTGGGCTCATAAAGGAAACTTTTCTGAGGCTCCAGGTACTTCACCATACGCAGGCAACATAACAGCCAGTGTAGGAGACGAACTTCATATAGTAGTAATAGATGAAGATGGATTAATTTCAGGTTCAAAAGGACAAATATTAGAGTCATTTGGATTTTTATCACAGGCATTAGATGCCAAAGATATCAATGGAAACTCATTATATTATAAAGAAGTAATTAATTTACAATCAGAATATATCTGGTTTGGAGAAAAAGATGACACCTTGTCAGAATCAGGATTAGCTGTTTCTGCTGCAGGTTCAGCCTTTAGTGCTCCAACAAGCGTAAAAACATATTCATTAACTGGAGGAAGTGACGCAACTTCCTTAGGATCCAATAACGCAGATATCGTTAGTGGCCTGGACTTACTAAGAGACGCAGATACAGTAGATGTATCTTTACTCTTTGCATATCCAGACGCAGATGGTAGAGATGATGTGGGTGACAAGTTAATCGAAGTATGTGAACATAGAAAAGATTGCATGGCGTTTATTTCGCCACCAATCGCAGACACAAAGAATGCAGCAACTCCAGTTGCTAATGTTTTGGCGTATCAACAATCATTAACTGCATCATCTTATGCTTCACTTGATTCAGGTGCAGTATATGTATATGATAAGTACAATGATGTCTATAGATACATTGGAGCAGCAGGTTTGTGTGCTGGATTATGTGCTAATACAGACCAAGTGGCTGACGCATGGTTCTCACCAGCTGGTGTGAATAGAGGTCAACTATTAGGTGTTGCAAAACTTGCACATAACCCTAAGGCTTCCGAAAGAGATGAACTTTATGTAGGTAAAGTTAATCCATTAGTATCTTTCCCAGGACAGGGAACTATGTTATTTGGAGATAAAACTCTTGCAGGAAGAGCTTCTGCATTCGATAGAATTAATGTAAGAAGATTATTCATCGTATTAGAAAAAGCAATTAGTTCAGCTGCTAAGGCTCAACTATTTGAATTTAACGATGAATTCACTAGAGCTCAATTTAGGAACTTAGTTGAACCATTTTTGAGAGATGTAAAAGGACGAAGAGGTTGTGAAGACTTTAAGGTTGTTTGTGATACAACTAATAACACATCAGCAGTTGTTGATGGTAATAAGTTTGTTGCAGACATATTTATTAAACCTGCAAGGTCAATCAACTTCATAACTTTAAACTTTATAGCCACAAGATCCGGGGTAGCATTCTCCGAGATTGCAGGTAATTAATAGGAGAGAAACATGGCAATTTTAGGAATTGATGATTTTAAATCAAGACTAACAGGCGGTGGTGCTCGTGCGAATATGTTCAAGGCAACCTTGAACTTTCCAGGGTATGCTGACGGTGATGTAGAATTATCATCTTTCATGTGTAAGGCCGCTCAATTACCAGCATCAGTTCTCGCACCTGTAGAGGTACCTTTTAGAGGTAGAAAACTGATTATGGCAGGAGACAGAACATTTGAACCGTGGAATATTACAGTTATAAATGATACTGACTTTAAAGTAAGAGACGCCTTTGAAAGATGGTCAAATGGTATTAATCAACATAACGCAAATGTTGGTTTGGCCAACCCTAATGACTATATGGCAGACATGATTGTAGAACAACTTGATAAAGAAGGTAATACAGTCAAAGAATATACATTTAGAGGGACATTCCCGACAAATATTAGTGCAATTGACCTTTCTTATGAAAATGAGAATGCAATTGAAGAGTTCACAGTTGAACTACAAGTACAATATTGGGAATCAAATACAACTTCATAAGAGGTTATAAATAATATTGGAAGAGAGACTTCAAAAGAGCATTTCGATGCTCGGTCTCTCTAACAATATTATAAGAGGTTAGAATATGGCAGAAAACAACGGAATATCGCTGTTTGGTTTTGAGATAAAAAGAAAAGGTTCTGAAAAAGAACCAGTTAGACCATCATTTGTACCAAAAACAGATGAAGATGGTGCTGGTGTCATCCAAGCGGGTGGCCATTTTGGAGCATATCTCGATTTAGACGGCGATAAAGCAAAATCTGAAATAGATTTAATTATAAAATATAGAGATATCGCGACGCAGCCAGAGTGTGATGCGGCGATTGAAGATATTGTAAATGAATCTATATGTGGAGACTATAATGATGTTCCAGTCAGATTAGTGTTAGATGAAGTAGATGCATCTGATAAGATTAAAAAATTAATACAAGAAGAATTTTTATCTATATTATCAATGTTAAACTTTAATTCATATGGTCATGATATTTTTCGTAGATGGTATGTAGATGGTAGATTACCATATCATGTTATTATTGATGATAAAAATCCAAAGAATGGTATTAAAGAATTAAGATATATTGATCCTACTAAATTAAGAAAAGTAAAAGAAATAGAAGAAGAGAAGGATCCAAAAACTGGCGCGCAGATAATTAAGAAACAAAAAGAATACTTCCTGTTTCAAGATACTGCAATGGGCAAGTATAATCAAGGTTTAAAAATACACCCAGATTCAATAGTTTATTGTACTTCTGGTGTATTAGATTCACAAAGAAAAAGAATTCTAAGTTATTTACAAAAGGCATTAAAACCTGTAAATCAACTAAGAATGATGGAAGACTCACTTGTTATATACAGAATAAGTAGGGCTCCTGAAAGAAGAATATTTTATATTGATGTAGGTAACTTGCCTAAAGGTAAGGCCGAGGAATATTTAAAAAATATTATGGGTCAATATAGAAATAAAATGATTTATGACGCAAAGACAGGTAACATCAAAGATGATAAAAAACATATGTCTATGTTGGAGGATTTCTTCTTACCTAGAAGAGAGGGTGGTCGTGGTACTGAGATTACTACATTACCAGGCGGAGAGAACCTAGGACAGATTGATGATATTATATACTTCCAAAAGAAACTATATAAATCATTAAATGTACCAGTCGATAGATTGGAACAAGAATCAGGGTTTAATTTAGGTAGGGCAAGTGAGATTTCAAGAGATGAAGTCAAGTTTAAAAAGTTTATTGATAGATTACGAAAAAGATTTTCTGACCTATTTACCCAATCACTTAAAACACAGTTAATGCTAAAAGGTATTATTACTAAAGATGATTGGCATAGTATGAAAGAAAAAATACAGTTTAACTATGTCGAAGATAACTATTTCTCTGAATTAAAAGAAGCAGAGATATTAAGAGAAAGATTTGATATGTTAAGTTCTGTTGAGTCATATATCGGTAAATATATATCACATGAATATGTGGCTAAACACATTCTTAAAATGGATGATGAGGAAATGAAAGAGATGGAAGACCAGATTGCTAAAGAAAAAGAAGCTGGTGGTGATGAAGATGGTGATGACGACTTTGACATTTAGTTTTAGGAATTAAATTTTTATAAATATATACAAGAGGAAATATAATGAGTGTAGAAAATATTATTAATGATTTGAAAAAAGGCGATAATGTTTCGGCCAGTAAAAACTTTAATACAGTTATGGCTGATAAACTTACTGCCGCTTTAGACGCAAAGAAAATTGAAGTTGCATCTTCAATAGGGTCTAAAGATGAACAAGAGGAAGAATAACAATGCTATCCTTTGTGGAGCTTAGAGAAAAGGCCGCTAAATTGTCGTCTGGAGAAAAACAGGTTAAGGCATTTAAAGGCGGTAAGAGAAAGAAGTTAGATGTGGTAATTGCCAAGAAAGGTAATAAATTTTCAGCATATGTTGATGGTGAAAGACTTGCAGATAACTATAAGAACGCAAAGGAGGCCGAAAAATCAGTTAATGATTTTATTAAACTGATGGGCGAGGAAATAGAAGTATGAAGCTTATAGCAGAATACATAGAAACAGACTTAGATGTTATAGTCGAAAAGGCTAAAAATGGCAAAAGAAGTCTGATTATTGAAGGCGTGTTTATGCAGGCCAACAAGAAAAACAGAAACGGCAGAGTATATGAAAGAAAAGTACTCCAAGGTGCCGTTGACAAATATATAAAAGAACAAGTAAAGACTGGTAGAGCGGTCGGTGAGTTAAATCACCCAGAAGGACCAACTATCAATCTTGATAAAGTTTCGCACAAAATCACAGACCTCCGCTGGGAGGGAGATGATGTTGTAGGAAAGGCATCTATACTGCAAACCCCTATGGGAAAAATAGTTGAAGGATTATTAGAAGGTGGTGTAAAGTTAGGTGTCTCTAGTCGTGGTATGGGAAGTCTTGTACAAAAGAAAGGTGTTCAGCATGTTGGTGGCGATTTTATGTTATCAACCGTTGACATTGTTCAGGATCCATCCGCTCCAGAAGCCTTTGTAAATGGTATTATGGAGGGGGTAGATTGGGTTTGGAACAATGGAGTCCTAGTTGCACAAGAAATTGAATCAATTGAGACTGAAATTAAAGAATCAAAATTAGTATCGGGCGATACTGAAATTAGAGCCTTTAAAAATTTCCTCTCTAAACTAAACTCTAAACTATAGGAGAAAGCTATGTCAATCGACGATAAAGATATAAACGCTATCGAAGACATACAAGAAGAGCAGACAGAAGAGCTCGTTGAGAATGATGAGATTGTTTTAGACGAGGATTCTCTTGAAGAAGGTTCTTATGGCAAGAAAAAAATGAATGCCATGAAGAAACATGAAAACGAAGACGAAGTTGAAGAAGATGAAGAAGAAGAGGAAGTAAAAGAGGAAACTCCTTCCGTTTCTATTCCTAAAACTAAGGCTGGAGTCATTCAAGCTGCTGTTGAAATGTTGAAGAAAGCTAGAAAAGAAGACGCTCAGAAGCTTTATGCCAAAATGGCTAAAGTGGACGAAACTTCAGAAGAAGATTCTGTAAAATCTGTAGATGACGCTAGTAAAAAAATTAAACAAGCTAAGGCACCAGGCGGAAAAGGACCTGACATGAAACATGGTGAGGTTGTTAAAGCTAAAGTCGAGGCAGTTGATTTTGATGAAGATTTAGATAACTTAGTCAAAGAAGAAGCAACACTTTCTGATGAATTCAGAGGAAAGGCTGGAGCTATCTTTGAAGCAGTTCTAACTTCAAAGCTGTCACAAGAGGTTGAAAGACTCGAAGCTGAATACGCGCAAAACTTAGAAGAAGAAGTAACTGACCTTCAGAATTCACTAGTAGAAAAAGTAGATAGCTACTTGAACTATGTAGTTGAAAACTGGATGACAGACAACGAAGTTGCAATTAATAACGGTCTTAGAACTGAAATTGCAGAAGAGTTTATGGCTTCTTTACAAAAAGTGTTCGTAGAACATTATGTTGATGTACCAGAAAGTAAAGTTGACCTTGTTGATGAATTATCAGAACAAGTAACTGAACTTGAGGCACAACTCAACAGATCAACCGAAGATAATATCAAACTAAGCGAATCAGTTAATTCATTAGAAAGAGCTGAGATAGTAAGAGAACAATCTTCAGGGCTTGCGGAAACAGAAGCTGAGAAACTAGAATCACTAGTAGAAGATATTGATTTTGATAATAGAGATAACTTTGAAATGAAAGTTAGAACTGTTAAAGAATCATACTTCCAAAAAGATATAGTAGAATCAGTTGATGAAGTGGAAAGTGTAATTGGAAATGATCAAGTACAAGTTGACTTATCAGATGCAATGGCTAGATACTCACAAGCTATAACTAAATTTAATAAATAATTATAAACATATAGGGGAAACTAAAAATGTTTAACGCAGATTCACAATTAATCGAAAAGTGGTCTCCAGTACTAGAACATAGTTCTGCTACAGAGATCAAGGATCCATACAAGAAAGCTGTTACAGCTAGATTGTTGGAAAACCAAGAAGTTGCTCTAAGAGAAGAATCAGCACATTCACAAGGTAATATGATATCAGAGGCAGCTGCAGCTAACAACATTGGCTCAGGTTCTGCTCCAAATAATATCGGTACTTTTGATCCAGTGTTAATTTCTCTAGTAAGACGAGCAATGCCTAACTTGATTGCATATGATATCGCAGGTGTTCAGCCTATGACTGGTCCAACAGGACTTATCTTTGCAATGAAATCTAAGTTTGGTTCACAAACTGGAAACGAGGCATTATTTAACGAAGCTGATACAGACTTCTCAGGAACAGGTACTCACTCAAACTTAGTAACTGGTCTTGAAGGTGTGCTAGACGCAACAACTGGCGACGGACTTAACAACGAAGACACAATTGGTGGCGTAGGTACAGGTCTTTCAACAGCTGCTGCTGAAAGACTAGGTGTCGGCGAGACTGGCGATGGTGCTTTCGGAGAAATGGCATTCACTATTGAGAAATCAACAGTAACTGCTAAGTCAAGAGCTCTAAAAGCTGAGTACACAATGGAACTTGCTCAAGACCTTAAAGCTATCCATGGATTGGATGCTGAAGGCGAATTGGCTAACATTCTATCTGCTGAAATTCTTGCAGAAATCAACAGAGAAGTTGTTAGAACAATTATGTTAAGAGCTAAGTTAGGTGCTCAACAAACATCAGTTGCACTAAAAGGTGCTTTTGATGTAGCTACTGACTCAGATGGTAGATGGATGGTAGAGAAGTTCAAAGGACTTATCATGCAACTAGAAAGAGAAGCAAATATTATTGCTAAAGAAACAAGAAGAGGAAAAGGTAACTTTGTTATTTGTTCTTCTGATGTTGCTTCTGCTCTTGCAGCTGCAGGTATGATGGACTACACTCCAGCATTATCAACTAACTTAAATGTTGATGATACAGGTAATACTTTTGTTGGTGTTCTTAACGGCAAAATGAAAGTATATATTGATCCATATGCTACAGGCGATTTCGCACTTGTTGGATACAGAGGTTCAAATCCATATGACGCAGGTTTATTCTACTGCCCATACGTTCCACTAACAATGGTTAAAGCCGTTGGTGAGAATGATTTCCAACCAAGAATAGGATTCAAAACTAGATACGGCATGGTAGAAAATCCATTTGTATCAAGAGATGCTATTGATTACACTGCAAGGGGTAACCAATACTTCAGAATCTTTAGAGTAGACGACATAATGGTTGACTAATCATTAGTTTACACTAATTTTAAGGGAGGCTTCGGTCTCCCTTTTTTTTCGTGTATATATAATATAGTACATAATAAAAACACATACACACAGGAGGAATATTATGGCAAACGGAAAAAGCGGCTATGAAATAAGAGCTGATTTACTTAGTATGGCTCAAGGCATACTTACTGATAACTTACAAAGGAAAGTTGATGCGACTTATAGTCACAACGATAATCATCCTGACGATAAGAAACCTTTACCATCCCAATCAATTTCAGCACAGGACATTATTTCTGTTGCCTCAGAATTGAATGAGTTTGTAAACGAGAAGTAAATAATCAAGGGCTAGGATTGTATAAATAGATATATGGCAACATTAACTACTAATAAAAACTTTCTTAGTCCTATAGGATTTCAATTCTCTATAGATAGGGCAAAGTTTCCTAACCTCGAATACTTTTGTACTGGTATTTCACTACCAGATATTTCATTACCAGAAAGTCCACAACCATATCGTGGAGCAAATTTAGCATTTACTGGAGATAGATTACAGTTTGGTGATTTATCAATTACTTTTAATGTAACAGAAGATATGGAAAATTATATTGAAACATTTAATTGGATGCATAGATGTATAAATGAAAAAGAGGATCAGAAAGAAGATGCTGAACTTCTAATATTAAATAGTCACAATAATGTAACTAAAAGAGTAAAAATAAAAGATGTATTTCCAATTGCATTATCTGAACTGGCCTTTGATGTTAAAGGTGCAGAGGTGGAATATTTACAGGCAACGGTAACATTTGCCTACTCAACATACGAATTTACAGAATAACACTTTACTTTTAGGGTAAAATGTGTTATAATATACATTATGAATAATCTCGAACAAATACATATAATGTGGAAAAAAGATTCAGAGATAGATGAAATGAATCTTGATGACTCGTCTAGACAATCCGCAAAACTACACTCAAAATACTTAGAACTATTAAGTGTCAATAGGCTAAAACTTAAAAAACTCGATATGGACTTTAAGGTACTACTTAGGGACAAATGGTCGCATTATAACGGCAAATTAAGTCAAGAAGAAATGGACCAAAAAGGTTGGGACTATGATCCACTAAATGGCCTTACTGTACTTAAAGGTGACATGGATAAGTGGTATGACGCAGACCCTGTTATACAAGAACATCAGGCGAAAATAGAATATACACAAGAGATATGTGACACACTAAAAGAAATACTAGAAAACATTAAATGGCGACATCAGAATATTAAAAATATGATTGAATGGAGAAAGTTTACTAGCGGAATTTAATGCGATATAAACTATACGAACATCGTTATACTTATAAATTACAGTTTGCCTATGCGGCTAATTGTATCGAGCATTCTTTGGATATCTTAGGTCATGAAAAAGTAAAAGATAATCCAGACCTTCACATATACAATCATACCTGCAGAGATATCGAACCTGATATGCCTGAAAATTCTATTATATTTAAACCTACGGCCCCAACAGGTCAGCATTTCCAAATATGTGACTTAGGGTATGCAAATAGTTCTCGTATCACTTTTACTAAACCTGAATATGAAAATAGACCAATACAAAAAAGTGAATTACATGAGATACAAGAAATGGTAAATCGAAGAACAAATAAATGGGATATTACACATACGGATAAATGGGAAGAAATATCTGATGTAAAGGATGATCATATATTAATTATAGGTCAAACACCAAATGACGAAACAGTAAAAGGTTTTGGTTTTGGGAACCATTGGGATAAAATGTGTCAGATAATTGAAAAATTAAAAGATAGAAATTTAGTTATTAAATTGCATCCAAAAGTTAGTGGAGATAAAGAAATAATATCACAATGGCAAAGTGATGGACATCAAGTGATAAGTGGATATATATCAATTCACAGTATATTACAAAAAACTAAAGTTGCGATTATAGAAAACTCAACTGCTGGTATTGAATGTATGATGAATGATGTTCCAATTATTTCATATGGATATCCAGACTATCATTGGATAACAAAGGATTTAAGAATATTAACTGAACTAAATAACTATATAGATGATATGAGTTGGTTTAGTAAAGATAATAGCCGAAGGTTTTTGGCCTGGTATATGTATGATTATCTTTGTTATGATATACCTAGTACAGTAAAAAGGCTACAAGAATTAATATAATGGAAAAAATTACAATTACTAAAAAGAACGAGGCGTTCTTACACATTGAAACAGAACCTAGTGTAGAAAGAGAATTATCAGAACACTTCTGTTTTTTCGTACCTGGTTATAAATTTATGCCAGCATATCGCAATCGTATGTGGGATGGTAAAATTAGATTATTTGACCAAAGAAAGAAAACCATGTATTGCGGTCTCTTTAATTATATAAAAGAATTTGCAGAGTTAAGGGATTATGATATCATTACAAAAAATAACGATACATACGGAAGTCCCGAAGATATAGATGATGTACATTTAAACTACATCACAGAAGGATTGGAACTTACTGCAAATGGCAATAAGATACAACCTAGAGATTATCAGCTGAGTGCATTAAAACATGTACTATCAAATAGAAAATCACTTTTACTTAGTCCTACTGCGTCAGGAAAATCACTTATTATATACATGGCAATTAGAGCATTTCTTGATTCAAGTATGCCTAATTTTACGGAAGGTAAAAATAGAAATGTACTTATTATAGTGCCAACAACATCTTTAGTAGAACAAATGTATTCTGACTTTAATGATTACTCCTCTACTGATGATTGGTCAGCAGAAGAAAATTGTCATAGGATATATTCGGGTCGCGAAAAATTTAATCTATCTCAAAGAGTTATTATAACTACCTGGCAGTCGGTATATAAATTACCAACGAAGTGGTTTGAAAATTTTGGAATGGTTATAGGTGACGAGGCTCATCAGTTTAAGGCAAAATCCCTTACTTCTATAATGGAAAAATGTACTAACGCAAAATATAGAATAGGTACAACTGGTACTTTAGATGGTACACAAACACATCAGTTAGTATTAGAAGGATTATTTGGTCCTGTACATAAGGTAACCACTACTAAAAATTTAATAGATAATAAGGACCTGGCTGAACTAAATATAAACATACTACTTTTAAAATATAAGGAAGAATATAGTAAAGTTAAAAGAGACTACCAGGAAGAAATGGACTTTATAGTTAAATATGGTCCTAGAAATAATTTTATATCTAATCTTGCACTTGATAGTAAAGGAAATACATTAATACTATTTCAGTATGTAGAAAAACATGGTAAACCTTTACACGATATATTATCCAAAAAGGTAAGTGAAGATAGAAAACTATTTTATGTTTCAGGTGAAACAGATGTAGATACAAGAGAGAAGGTTCGTGAGATTACTGAAACGCAAACAGACGCCATTATTGTTGCTTCCATGGGTACTTTTTCTACTGGTATTAATATTAGGAACTTACATAATATTGTCTTCGCTAGTCCATCTAAAAGCCAAATTAGAGTATTACAATCAATAGGTAGAGGTTTAAGAAAATCATCGAATGGAAAACCAACGACGATTTATGATATTGCAGATGACTTACATTGGAAAAGTAGAAAGAATTACACACTACAACACGCAGCGGAAAGAATAAAAATATATACTAAGGAAAAGTTTACCTACAAAGTTTACGATATAAATATTTAATATGGTTATAAGACAATTTAAATTACTTAACGGCGATGATATTATTGCTGTTCTTCAAACGAAGAATCCAGATAATTATATAATAGAAAGGCCAGTGGCTGTAGTCGCTAATATGTTCGGACAAATTACATTTAACCATTGGTTTCCACTCTCGTCACAAAAAATATTTAAATTATATAAGAATAGATGTATACAACATGTACCTATCGACGAGGATATTGAACAAGCCTATACTAAGTTTATTATGAATACTGTCACTAAACAAAATTATGAAGTTCAAGATATTGAACAAACGATCAAAAACATTATGGAGAAAACAAAACAATACAGCCGAATGGTGGAAGAGGATATACTTGATGAAGAATATCTTTCTGGTCCAGGATCCGAGATAGAGGATCCAACTATACATTAATATAGTATACCTCTAACCTCGCGGTGGACTTATATATTATATCATAAAATCGGCCATTTGTAAAGTGTTTTTTGAAAAAAAATTAAAAAAAATTGGTTTACTTTAAACAGAAAATGTAGTATAATATAACATTATGGAGATTAAAAATGTCTAAAAATAAAGCACACTATGTAAACAATAAAGAGTTTTCACAAGCTGTTTTTGATTACGCAGTAGAAGCACATAAAGCAAAAGAAAAAAACAAACCACAACCAAAAGTTACGGATTACATCGCGAAATGTTTTATCAAGATTGCAGAGGGTTTATCACACAGACCTAACTTTGTAAGATATACCTATCGTGAAGAAATGGTAATGGACGCAGTAGAAAATTGTTTAAGGGCAATTGGTAATTACAATATTGAGGCCGCAACTAGAACAGGGAAACCTAATGCATTTAGTTACTTTACTCAAATATGTTATTACGCATTTATTAGAAGAATTACTAAAGAGAAAAAACAACAAGATATTAAATTCAGATTTATTGAAAAAATGGGTATTGAAGACTTTGTACAAATGGGTATGGACGAACAGGGTGCCGAAGAAACAGCGGCCTATGTAGATACACTAAGACAAAGAATATCAAGTGTAAAAGCAAAAGATACAGCAATAAAAGACTTCGCGAAGGAGGAAAAGGCCAAAAAAGAAAAACTCGAACTTTTTATGGTATAATATATGAAAGTAGCAATATTAAACGATACGCATTGTGGTGTCCGTAATTCATCGGATATATTTCTAAAATATCAAGAAAGATTTTATGAAGAGGTCTTTTTCCCATATCTAAAAGAACATAACATTAAAAACATATTACACTTAGGTGATTACTATGAACACAGAAAGTTTGTTAACTTTAAGGCTCTTAACGCTAATAGGAAGCATTTTCTTGAGCCTATTCGCGACATGGGTATTACCATGGATATTATACCCGGAAATCATGATGTCTATTTTAAAAATACAAATGAATTGTGTAGTCTCAAAGAACTGCTTGGTTATTTTACCAGTAATGTAAATATTATAATGAAACCTACTGTCCTTGATTATGATGGGTTAGGAGTTGCAGTAATACCTTGGATTAATAATGGTAATCTACAAGAATATACTAAGTTTGCAATGACTTGTAAAGCTCCTATTTTAGGCGCGCATTTAGAACTCAAGGGTTTTGATATGATGGCAGGTGTACCAAATCCACACGGTATGAACGCAGATGTTTTTTCTAGGTTTGAAATGGTACTATCTGGTCATTTTCATACTAAATCAAGTCAAGGAAATGTCCACTATCTTGGTTCACAGATGGAATTTACCTGGGCAGATGTAGATGATCCAAAATATTTCCATGTATTAGATACAGAAACCAGAGCAGTAGAACCAGTTCGTAATCCAATTACAATGTTTAAAAAGGTAATATATGATGACGAAAAAACAGACTACAGTAAAATAGATGTATCACAATACGAGAAGAAATTTATTAAACTAATAGTAATAAATAAAAATGACTTATATATGTTTGATCAATTTGTAGATAGATTACAAAGTATAGAAACATATGAACTTAAAATTGCAGAATCATTTGAAGAGTATTTAGGTGAAAGTGTAGAGGACGATAAAGTTTCTCTCGAAGATACTACCACATTACTTGATTCATATGTAGATGCAGTTGAAACTGACCTTGACAAAGACCATCTAAAGGTTGAGTTAAGAAAACTTTATACAGAGGCACAGAACCTGGAAATAGTATGATACACTTTAAATCATGTAAGTGGCAGAACTTTCTGTCCACGGGTACAGACCCAATCGAAATAAAATTAGATAAATCACCATCAACATTAATAGTCGGCCAGAACGGTGCAGGTAAATCAACTTTACTTGACGCACTCTCCTTTGGTCTGTTTGGAAAACCACATAGAGATATTGGTAAAATGCAATTAGTAAATTCTATTAATCAAAAGAAAACAGTTGTAGAGGTAGAGTTTAGTATAGGTAATCAAGAATTTAAAATTATTCGTGGTATTAAACCAAATAGGTTTGAAATATGGCAAAATGGAAAGATGACAAATCAATCATCTAACATGAGAGACTATCAAAAGTTTTTAGAAACAAACATACTTAAACTAAATCACAAAAGTTTCCACCAGGTAGTTGTTTTGGGCAGTAGTTCCTTTATACCCTTTATGCAACTACCGGCGTGGTCCAGAAGAGCTGTTATAGAGGATTTACTTGATATTAATATATTCAGCAAAATGAATACATTATTAAAAGAGCGTAATGTTAAATTAAGAGATACACTTACAGATGTTTCACATCAGATAGATTTATTTAATACTAAAATTGATTCACAGTCAAAGTATATTAAAGGTTTAGAGGCTCTTAACCAGGACCAAATAGACAAGAAAAGGGATTCAATAGAAGTATATAAAAAGGAAATAGATGATACATTTAAAGAGTCAAAGGACTTAGGTAAAAATCTAACATCACTAATATCAGAAGAAGAAAAAAGACATAAAAACTTCCTAGAAAGAATGTCAGAAATAAAATCAATGGATAAAGATTATACAAAACAAATTAAGTCCCTTGTAAAAGATGCCAGATTTTATGACGAAAATGATAACTGTCCTACATGTGAACAAGAAATCTCTAGTGATATTAAAAAGACAAAACTTGACTCGTTAAAATCACAGGCAAGTGATGTACAAGATAAGATGCAAATATTACAAAAAGAAGTGGTAACTACGGAAAAAGAAGGTAATAAAATTGCCAATATACTAAATACATTGAGACAGAGACAATCAAAGATTAATACTAATAATGAAAAAATCGCACTCTTACAGAAAGAGGTTGATAAGGTCCAGACGGAGATTAATTCACTTTCATCGCAAACGGGTGATACAGGAAAGGCAAAAAGAGAACTCTCAAAAATAAGAAAAACAAAAGATAAGGCAACAGAACAGAAGTTGACCTTAGTAGAAGAGAGGACATATAATGAAGTTATAGGTGAAATGTTAAAAGATACTGGTATAAAAACCAAAGTTATTAAACAATATCTACCTGTAATGAATCGTCTGATTAACCAGTATCTTCAAATATTGGACTTCTTTGTTGCATTTCATCTTGACGAAAACTTTAATGAAACTATTAGGTCAAGACATAGAGATACATTTAATTATGCATCATTTAGTGAAGGCGAGAAACAAAGAATTGACTTATCACTATTATTTACTTGGAGACAAATTGCCAAATTAAAGAATAGTGCGGCAACTAATCTTCTTATATTAGATGAAACCTTTGATTCAAGTCTTGACCATGATGGTATAGAAAATCTAACAAAGATATTAAGTACATTAGAAGATGGAACAAATGTATTCATTATATCACATAAAGGAGACATACTCGAAAATAAGTTTAGAAGTAAGATAGAATTCTTTAAATCTAAGAATTTTTCAAAGATTGCGTAAAAAAGACGCACTTTTTTCGCCAAAACACTTTACAGTACTCCTTTTTTGTAGTATAATGTATACATAAAATAAGGAGTACAAATGCTACAATATAACAATTCAGTTTTACCAAAACTACTTGCAAAAGAAAACATTACTATAAAACATGGTAATTATCCAACAGCATGGTTTAATATTAAAGATAGAGAACTAGGACTTCCTCTATGGAAAGATATGGGTAAAGATGTTTATGATTTACTTATTGGTCACGAGGTTGGCCATGCATTAGAAACACCTTATGAAGGTTGGCACGACAGTCCTGAAAAACTAGATGGTTGCCCTCGTTCTTATATTAATGTAATAGAAGACGCAAGAATAGAAAGAAAAATTCAATCAAGATATGCTGGTTTAGTTGGACCAATGTCCAGAGGATATCTACAATTATTAAATAATGATTTCTTCGGAGATATAAAAAACATAGATTGGACTCAGACTAAGCTAATTGACAAGATTAATCTAAAAACTAAATTAAGAGAATTAATAGAAGTACCTTTCAATGACGAAGAGGTAGTATTCTATAAAAGGGCTTGTAATACAGAAACATTTGACGAGGTAGTTCAACTTGTAAGAGATATCTATGATTATACTAAAGAAAATCAGCAGGAACTTTTAGAACAACCAAAATCAGAAAAATCAGAAGTCCAAGAAACAAATGATAGAACAGAAGATGACGAAGACAATATGTCTATGGGTCATGATGATATGGAGAATAATAATGAAGAACATGAAGAAAATAAACAATCGACTCCTGGTGCTGAAAGTGATGAAGATGAAGGCGAAGGAGAAGAAGATAGTAAACCAAACACTGCCTCCACTAAGCCTGAACATTCTGAAGATGTTTCAATAACTGATGAAATATTTAGAAGTAAAGAAAGGGATTTAATAGACGCATTCGAGGACGGAACACAACCTTTAATAATACAACAATCGCAAAAAGATATTCTTAAAAAGTGTATAATATCATATAAAGAATTAAAGAAGGATAGAGACTATCTTTATAGTATTGTTGAAAAAAAGGCCAAAGAGGACGAATATAATTATTGGGAAAAAAATTGTATTAGAGGTATGAGAGAGGCCGATATAGATTATCCAAAGTATATGAAAGAACTTAAAACAAATGTTACACATGCAGTTAGAGAGTTTGAACAAAAGAAAGCGGCCACTAGATGGTCAAGAGCTACTACGGCAAAAACTGGAAACTTAGATGTTAATAAAATATGGTCATATAAAACAAATGATGATATCTTTCTAAGGTCTACAAAACTTGCCGATACAAAAGACCACGGTATGGTTATGTTAATAGATTTTTCTGGTTCTATGTCAGGGTCAATGAAATATGTTATTGACCAGGTTATGCATACTGTTATGTTTTGTAAAGGGGTAAATATACCATTCGAGGTGTATGCGTTTACTACAGAAGGTTGGAGACACAGAAGTACAGAAAGGTTTGAGTATTTACCTAAAGGGCATATGGATATGGACGAACTATGTATGCCTTTACTTGTTTCATCAGATATGAAAAAGTCTGAGTTTGAAGAGGCGACAAGACATCTTTATTATAGAGTACACGAAGAGAGTAGAGGATATGATGGCTGTAGGTCCAGGTTCGAACAATGGGGTTCAACTCCTTTAAATCAGGCTCTTGTAGTTAGTCACGAAATTGTAAAAAACTTTATTAACAAGTTTAAGATAGAGAAAATGAACCTTATTACTTTTACTGATGGAGATGCAAATGCAGTACATACTGTTGGAAGATATGATCCAGAAGTAAAAATTGCATCATTCAATATAAAGATGTTAGTTCAAGGTAAAATATTACAATGTGTCGATGGTAGAAAAAGTATGACTAAGGCTCTTCTAAACAATATATCAAAAAGATACAATACTAATAATATAGGTTTCTTTATGGCTGATTCAGCTAGTGATTGGAGATGGAGACTAAGTAATCTATTTCATGATTATGGTACAAAAAGACCAGGAACCTTTACAGAATGGACAAAAGATGCGGCCACTCAGTATAGAAAAAACAAATGTGTAGAATATAAAGATGTATGGGGATATGACACATACTATATGATTAAAGGTGGTAAAAATCTAAAGACAGATGCTGAAGACTTCGAGATTGGCGTGGACGCAACTGATGCACAAATTAGAAATGCATTTAAGAAGTTTGCAAAATCTAAAAAGACAAACAAAGTTTTAATGGGCAAATTTGGAGCTGCCGTTGCTTAAAAAAGTAAAAAAAGTTTCAAAAAACACTTTACATTGTCCTAAAAGTGTAGTATAATGGACAAGTAATTTAAATAATAAGGAGTAAATATATTATGAAAAATGCGATGAAAACCTCAACTACAATAATTCTTAAGGAACTGATTAAGACATTCCCGGATCAGACTTCTTTTAGAAAATCTCAAGTAGTAGATACTGGTAAAAAGTTTGGATACACGGGTAAAGATTGGGATCCTCTTTTTACAGCTGATAACAGAATTAAGATTGGTACTTATGACTTTGCCAATCTAATGGAACCACTAAGAAATACAATATCTGCTACTGCAGAACAAGTACCTACTGGTTCTATGAAAATGCAATCAATAGTAAACGAAGAGTCAAACTATGCAACTAAGGATCCAACATTTGTTCCTTGGGGTTCGTTTAAGGACGTTGTAAAAATACTTAAATCAGAAATGTTTTATCCAGTTTATATTTCTGGTTTATCTGGTAATGGTAAAACATTTATGGTCGAACAGGCCGCTGCCAAACTAGGTAGAGAATTTATTAGAGTACAGATTAATCCAGAAACAGACGAAGATGATTTGTTAGGTGGATTTAGACTTATCAATGGCGAGACTGTCTTTTCAAAAGGTCCAGTTCTTAAGGCAATGGAAAGAGGTGCAGTACTTCTTCTTGACGAGATTGATAGGGCAACTAATAAGATTATGTGTCTACAAGGAATTTTAGAAGGTAAACCAGTACTTGTTAAAAAGACTGGAGAAGTTGTAAAACCAGCAAAGGGTTTCAATGTAATGGCGACTGCAAACACAAAAGGTAAAGGATCCGAGGACGGAAGATTTACGGCGGCAACTATCATAGATGATGCTTTCTTAGAAAGATTTACAGTTGCAATTGACCAACCATTTCCAAGTATTGCAATTGAAAAGAAAATCATTGCAAAAAATATGGAAAAGTTTGGTAAAACAGACACAGAGTTTGCTGATAAATTGGTCACATGGGCTGACATTATCAGAAAGACTTTTTACGATGATGGAGTTGACGAGGTAATTTCTACTAGAAGATTATGTCACATAGTTCAAACATTCTCTATCTTTAATGATAGAATGAAATCAATTGACCTATGTATCGCAAGATTTGACGATGATACAAAGGCGGCATTCTTAGATTTATATTCTAAAGTTGATGCTGGTGTAGAATTAGAAGAGGTCGAACTCCCTGATACAGATATAGATTATGACTAAAACTAACTTTAAATTTAACGAGGGAGCTCTAATTGAAGAGCTCCTAAATTATGTAAGTAAAACCTATGACGGACATTACAGTAAAAGTAATTTTCAATCAACAGAATTTATTATTGATTGTGGTCATGGTATGGGTTTTGCTTTAGGAAATGTGCTGAAATATGCTCAACGATACGGCAAAAAAGAAGGATATAATAGGAAGGACCTATTAAAAATACTACATTACGCTATCATTGCTTTGCATGTACATGACCAAAACGAGAGTCACGCAGAGGTTTACAAAGACTAAAATGTGTGATATAATATTAACCAATATAAATTATGGAGATGCGTATGCAACTATCTGATAATACCTTGGAAATACTAACTAACTTTGCAACAGTAAATGCAAATATGGTTCTAAAACCAGGTCAACAATTAAAAACTATTTCAGAGGCAAAGAATATCTTGGCGACAGCAGATATCGTCGAGGACTTTCCTAAAGAAATGGGTATATATGATTTAAATGAATTTTTATCTATACACAGTTTAGTAGAAAATCCAACACTTGAGTTCGAAGAGAATGCAGTGCTGATCAAAGATGGTTCGAATAAAGTTCGATATTTCTTTGCACAACCTAGTATCTTAACAACTCCTGATAAAGATATTACTATGCCTGAAACAGAGGTACAAGTTCACTTTACCGAAGATGCCTTAGGTAGAATAAAAAAAGCGGCCAGTGTATTAGGTCACATTGACTTTTCTATAGAAGGCGGAACAGATGTAATTGCAAAAGTATATGATGCTAAAGATAGTAGTGCAAATACTTTTGAATTAAATTTAGGTCAGAATACATCTGGCTTTAATTATAACTTTGTTATGAATATTTCAAATCTGAAATTAATTCATGGCGCGTATGATGTGTTTATATCATCTAAATTGATTTCTAAATGGGTGTGTAAAAGTTTACCAGTAAATTATTTTATCGCCTTAGAGAAAACATCAACATTTAATGTATAAATATATTATGCAACCAAATTCTCATATAAATTATGAGGATAATATGGAGTATGCCGAATGGTCGGGTACTCTTAAATTAGTCTATTTGCAAATAGGAGAAAAAAATGGCTGAAGAAAATATGAATCAAGACCTTCCAATGGAAGGCGGACAACCAGAGACACCTCAGCTCTCTCTTCAAGACATCGCAACAGTAGTACAGATTATTGATATCTGTTCAAGACGTGGTGGATTTGAAGGTGCTGAACTAGAGGCAGTCGGTGGTGTTAGAAGTAGGATTGTATCCTTCTTAAATGCTGCATCAGCAGCCCAAGGTCAAGAAGCCCCTGAAGGCTCAGTACCTGTTGAAGAACCATCAGTTGAAGAAGTCGTCGAAGACTAACTCAACGGTTCGTAAATGCGGCTTGGTCGGGAGTTCAAAGGAAAAGGAGAGGACGCCTGAATCCGCACAAATGGTCCTTATACAATAAAATAAGGACTCCCGGCCACACTTTATTATGGAGAAAACATGAAAGCAACTTTAACATCAAAAGAATTTAACGAATTTTGTTCTAGGGCAGATATCTTAGAATCAAAAGGATATGACCTATCATTTACAGTAGATAAACAAGAAAATGGAACTTTTCTTATTGAAATAATAGGTGAACACGATTTAGAAACACTCGACACTCTAACAGAACAGGGGACATCGTAATGAACCATGAATACCTGTGGGTCGAGAAGTATCGACCAAAAACAGTAGCAGATACTGTATTACCTAAAACACTAAAACAATCTTTTATAAAGATACTTGAAACAAAGGAAATACCTAATCTTTTATTTACAGGTACTGCTGGTATTGGTAAAACTACTGTCGCAAAGGCCTTATGTAATGAATTAGGTCTTGACTACTTATTAATTAATGGATCCGAAGAAGGTAACATTGATACACTAAGAACAAAAATAAAACACTTTGCATCCACGGTTTCTTTACAGGGTGGTTATAAAGTAGTTATTTTGGACGAGGCAGATTATCTTAATCCACAATCG
>Ga0163109_10001015_pt1 | contig 22273 bp, 25 predicted proteins | sample CRUFie1St13metaG_FD_108704 | JGI IMG/M metagenome (GOLD analysis project Ga0163109, IMG submission 108704) | Marine microbial communities from the Costa Rica Dome - CRUD Field 142mm St13 metaG | ecosystem: Environmental > Aquatic > Marine > Oceanic > Photic zone | place: Costa Rica: the Eastern... | reverse complement strand
ATTGGAATAATTATAAAAAAGAGGAAAAGGATAACTTTGATTATACTATATTAAATACTTACAATACAAATAAAAATTTAGTTAGAATTGGTCCTGGAAATGATGGTGGATATGTTATTGCTAAAGAAATAGATTATGATTTATATTTAACTTGTGGAATAGCAGGAGACACACGATTTGATAATGCTATTTTAAACATGTATCCTTATTTACCAGCATATGGATTTGACGGATATATAAATAAACTACCAAATGGGGCAAGTAAAAAAATTAATTTTATCAAAAAAAATATAAGTGATATAGATGATGAAAAAAATACAACATTAAAAGAATATTTAAGTAATTATAATAATATTCTTTTACAAATGGATATTGAAGGAGCTGAGTTTAAATGGTTAAATTGTCTTTCAAATGAAAATATATCAAAGTTTTCACAAATATTGTTAGAAGTACATTGGCCATTTGATAATTTTCGCTATAACGCTTTAAAAAAATTAAATAATACTCATTATTTAGTTCATATTCATGGAAATAATTATTGTAATAGAGATTTTCCAGATAAAGATATTGGCAGAAGTTATGATGGAAAAATATTAATTAATAATCCTAATCTAACTCCTATTTCTCTTCCCGAAGTAATGGAATTAACTTATATTAGAAAAAACCTAGTAAATAATATTGAACAGATTAATTATAATTTTCCTAGAAACTTTGATAATCCTAATAATCCCAAAGCAAAAGATATTAAATTTAAAATACCAATTTAATAAAACATAGTATTATATAATGAATTATCTAAAAATTCCAGTATATATTTCTTTAACAAGTATCTTCAAAAACCAAGACATTTTAGCACAAACATTAGAATCTATAATAAAACAAACAAGATTACCTGATAAAATATTTTTATATTTATCTGAAGAACCAAATCTGTTTGATGCAGGATTTAAAGGTAAAAAGATTACAAACTCAAAATTGTTAAAATTCATTAATGACAATTCAATTATAGATATAAAATGGGTAAAAAACACAGGTTCGTATCGTAAATTATTACCACTATTAAAAGATAAATGGGATGAAGATTGTATAATTATAACAATTGATGATGATACCGTTTATGATATCCATTTAATTGAAAATTTAATAAATGATTATAATAAACAAAATTGTGTTATTGGTTCTAGGGGATTTACACCATTATTTGATAAACTTGAAAATTTCAATTATTTTGAATGTGATTTTAATAAAGATCATTTATCATTATACAATTTTTTTACTGGAAAAGGAGGAATTTTATACAAGCCTCAATTTTTTCACAAAACTTATGATTTAATATTTAATAGTAACATATATTTAAATACTTGTCCTACGACCGATGATATTTGGTTTTATATAGTAAGATTATTAAATAATGTAAAAGGTTATTTAGCTAATAATAAATGGTACGTAGCAGATTTAACCCGAAGTGGATTATATACTATTAATTTTAAAAATGAAGTTAATAGTAAATCATTCAAAAAGGCATTTGAAAAATTAAAAGAATTAGGGTATAAATTTTCATAAATATTATTTAAACTGTATCAAATATTTCAATAAGTTTAAAATCCAAATCAAAACAACACATTATGCAATTGTCATCTTCATTAATACAATTTTCATTTATTAAATACTTATATGAATCAAACAGTTCCAAAGTAATATTAAAAAAGTCATTTTCTGTTATATTGTTTTGTCTTTTCATACACGAACCGTGCTTCTCCCATTCGTGGCTCCACAAACTATCATCGCATCCTTGCCAATAGGTCTCCATCGATTGAAGTAACTCGCCAATAGGTTCAATATATTCTACATCTTCGCAATATGTAGGATAATTTTCAGAATCAATTTGAGGCCATAAACCATGTATCATGTAACTATCGGAACACCACTTTTGAACTGCAAATTCGTAGTAATTATAAATTTGTTGAGAAACCACATTTGAAAATAATAGACAAACCAATAATTTATGCATATTTTTATATTAAAATTATATAAAAATAAACAACTTTTTATTCATTCGGCATCAAGTTCGTCGTTCGGTTCATCATCCGATTCATCATCCGATTCATCATTGTAATAATAATCACCATACTTTAAAAATCCTGAAACAATATATCTTGTCCCATTTATAATTTTTTTACCTCCATGACGCGTCTGACCACAAAATATTAGACAGTCACCCTTTTTTAATTTAACAGTTATATTTTTTTTTTCAAAAACTGTTCCTCCTCCAGAATAATCATCATTTAAAGCTATAATAAAGCTAAATTCATATTGATCCTCGTGAAACTCTAATGAAGATTGAGAAGTCATATAATTATTTTCATATTTACACATAAAAAATTCACTTACCATTAATTTTTTGGGCAATAACCAAAAAAACTTTTCCATATTTTTAAATATAATTTTGTTACATTTCTCATTTAATAATTTATGGGATTTCCAGCTTTCATCAATTTCATTATCGGTAGTTGGATAATTTTCATGACGTTGTTGAGTCCAACCATTTTTCATTCCATAATCAATACCTTCTGATAAAATGGTGTTTATTTCTTCATCATTTAATAAATTTTCTATTATTTTGTATCTATTATAAAACGGAAATTTCAAATATATTAAATGCATTTGAATATAATAGTTGACAAATATCAATGTTATTATTAATATAGTAAGCAAATAAAAATAGAATGGAATATTCATTATTAATTTATACAAATATTAAATGAAAAATATCTTAAATAAATCAAAAGATTAAAATATTTTATATTAATGTTATATAAAATGAACGATCTTGTAAAAAAAACTTTGTTGAAAAATTATGAGTTATATATAGAATTATTAGATAACGATGACTTTAAAAAACATCTAATTCGTGACTTAAACGAAGATATTGATATTCCAATTATCAATGAAAAAACCGAACGTAAAGTATTAAATTCTATTTACAAGGTAGTGGTTTCTTCAATGAAAAAAGTAGATATTGAGAAAATGTTAGACAAAATTGAGACAAATCAAAAGTCAAACTGAAGTGTTGTATAATCTATAAATGAAGTGAACAAATATAATACTAATCCAAATGTAATAGAATAAAACAAATTTCCTATTTTGCTTGTCCCACCTGTTTCAGTTTTAACGAATGATCCAAATACTTGCATTAAGATGTTTATGATATATATTTTAAACTTATTGTCAATAAAAATAAAGAATAGTAAAGAAGCTAATGCAATTAATTTCAATTCATTTGAAATGGTGAATATGTCTTTTTCTTTTTTAATTTGTTTGTTTTGATTTAATTCAACATTGTGCGGCTGTTCGTCTTCAAACCGAACTCCCTTTTTGGGAGTAGCGTGCAATACATTTTCATCTATTGTAAATTGATTTGGCGACGGTTGAATTTTGTCTTCCATTTCCGAAGAATTAATTGTTGGAATATTAGATTTTATCGGTAATTCGCTAATATTTGTTGTTTTTTCCATATTAAATTTTATATAATTAGTAATGAATTTATATAAAATTTACAAACTCATTACATTAATATTTTTTCTTTGTCTTTAGTTTCGGCTTCACTACAATCAACCATTTCTTCCGATACATCATAGCACTTACCATTTACCTTGATTTGTCTTTTTTTTTCAAAATCAGGTGCTTGATAAACCAGACAAGACCTAGAATCACAGCTCATTTTGAATAATCCTGCGAACCCTAATCCTAAAATAAGCGAAAATATAAATACTCCGTTAGCAGATTTAAATAATTTTCTGAAATCTTTCATATTTCAAACTATGTTATATAATTTACATATATTAATAATTAACACCAATACTTACATAATCATCTTTATTAGATGAACATTCAGCATCAGTTAAATTGTATTTGAAACAATTGTTCGCTTTGTCTACGTATACCTTTTTGTCTTTATTCATCGGTGTCGGGTAAACAATAATTACCTTTTTATAATCATCTGTTAAATAAATATATAACAGCCCAACAGTAAAACTAATTAAAAATGCCCTAATATTTATATATTTACTTATTTTCATTCTATATAATCTCTTTATTTTAAAAATTATTCTAAAACATCTATTTTTATTGATGGCGATTTTGTTTCTCTGGATTTTATTGCGGTCTCATTAATGACCAGACTATCAAGATAATGTTGTTTGTTTAATTCATACAATTCATATTGTTTTTGTATATATTCGTTCATACTTTCAGCTTTATTGAAAACTATGTCACCGCCAATTTGATTTTTGATTTCATTTTTAGTTGAATCAATATCTAGAAGTATATCTTCTCGCATTTTTTGATACTCTTTTGTCTTGTTGTCTTTTTTCTTTTTGAAATCATCTATTTCTTTTTGATAAGTATCATTTGCCGCTTCAGAAGGAGCAATAATATTATTATATATTTCGGTATAATTTTCAATATCCTTATATTCAAATAAAAGTTCATATTTTGTCTTTAAAATAATTTTCTTACTTTCATCTACCATTTTTTCATTTGCTTCCATAATCTCTTCAACATTTTCCTTTTCGATTCTTGGGGCTGTAATAGAAGCCAATTTATTCTTATCCACTAAACGAAACTGTTTTTTATCAAAATTATAGAATAGTTGATTTTTTATTTGTTTTTTTGAAACTTTTTTATGCATTTTAATTGCACGATTTATTTTGTCATGTTTCAGTTTTTTGGTAAAAAATGTTTGTAATTTAGCACCATAGCCTGCGTTATTTGATGGTTCATTTGTTCCGTATTTGTTCATTATTATATATTAGAAAGAATTAATTGTTCCTATTTCTTTATTATTTATGTTTTGAAATTTTCTCAAATTATACAAAATATAATCTCTTTTCCTATTTTCTTTTTCTCTCTGACTCTCAACATCTTGTTTATTTTTGTATTTCAAATACAAAATTGTAGATATTATCGATAAAATAAATAAGAAACAACATATATTGTATACAAAGTTATAATATTTCAACTTTATGCTGTGACAATACTGAAGATTTGTATTTACAATGTTTTTTATTTTATTTTCAACCAATTTAGGATACATATAATATTTTAATATATTTTTAACATTGAAATCTAAAATAATAATATATTATATATTAATTATGAGACGCGAAAACGATGAAAAATCACTCAAAGCAGAAGTAAATAATTCGTTGAGACTATTTACAGTAGGAACATTATTATTTACTTTGATAAAAACGGCAATAGTATATGGTAAGTCGTTAAATGCTCAGTCCGATAATAACCAAAGCAGCATTAATAATATTCTTTTTAAAATTACTTTTGCGGTTTTATTTTTCTTATTCAGTTTTTTTACAAGTATTTCAGCAACTAAAAATAAACTGATTTGTGGAAAAGAAAATTATAAGATTGCATTTATGGCGACTTTAATTCCATTTATATTTATTTATTTAATTGGATTATTTGCTTTATGGGTATTTGATGGCTGGACCGACTGTTTTTCAGAAACTTGGGGTGAATATATTATTGATTTTTGTGGTGTTAAAAAAGACATTCCGGGATATCAAGTTAGTAAAAAGTCAATCGGAGAAGGTATCTGGTACTATTTGTTCGGAGTAATTACGCTACTTGTCAGTTTCAATACATTACTGGCAGAAAATTGCAACGCATTTTCAATTAAAAAAGATGAATTTAAAAAATATTTAAATGATAAATATACATCTCGGGTCGGGTCGGGTCGGATCGGGTCGGGTCGGGTCGGGTCGGGTCGTGTTAGATCAGTTTAGATCAGGTCAGAGCAGAGCAGACCAAGCCAGGCAACGTTGGGGCGGGTAGGGTCAAGTCGGGCCAGGATGGGTCAGGATGGGTCAGATCATACCTGCGTTTGTATACATCTAATAAAAAAAATTGAAGTAAATAGTTAAAATATGAAAGTTGGTAATTTTCACTGAATGAAAGGTATTACGAATTCAATGTGCGATATTCAAACAATCGTAAATACGATTCCAGAATCAATAATTCAGCAATATGGAACCTATACAGTAACATCAACATTTAAGGTAATGCATAATGGAGATACATTTCGTCTTCCTCATTATAATTTTAATGTTTCTTTGTTTTGCAATTTATATACAAAATATTTAAAAATGCTAATGGATACAAGATCGGAATTTGAAATTTATCACATAAACGACCGTCAACGCATAATAAATTTAGCAAATGAATCCCACACAATAAACGAAACAATAGGAGAATATTTGTATAAAAATTTTGATTCAAATAACATTGCATTTTACGTTGTAATCCTAAATACTAAACAATATAATATTGAAAGGTCTTTCATAACAAACGATTCATTTGAAGGAGAATGTAATATTTGTTATCAAACAACTAATTTGAAACATTATTATAATTGTGATTTAAAAGACAAAAACAATCACCACGGCATTTGCGGGTCTTGTTATATTTCGTGGACCAAAGCAAATTCAAACAGTAACTGTCCTATTTGCCGTTCAACAAAACGCTAATAAATTCTTCAAAACCACATATTTAAACTATTAAGGTAATAGATCACGATAAAATAACTTATTATTGCCAATAAAATACTTACCAACCACAAAGAAAGAACTGTGGTATTTTTGTATCCAACACCAAAAGGTCTCAAAGATTTTTGTTGATGATTGTATATAAAACTTGGCTGCACAATATTAACAATGGAATATAATAAAACAAATAAAAATATAGACAAATATAATTTATCTACACTCATTTTATTATATATTTATATATTTTTTTACTTGTTTATTCGTAATCATCTAATTCTTCTCCTTGTTCGTCATATACAGTTCCGTTTTCATCTGCTACCATATTTATGTTTTGTGTTTCTTCATTATTGATAATATTAGTAAAAGAGTTCTCAAATTCAGAAACGTTATATACATCATTTCCCCCATCTGTTATTGTTTCTACATATAATTTTTTTGCAACTTCTTTAATCTCATTTGCTCTGTCAGTATCTTCTGCGTAAAATTGTTTGTAATATTTGAATACACGACTCTGGTTACCATAAGACCAATCCCCTATTTTTGCCGACATTTTATACGTTTCTGCCTCTCTTTCAGATGGTTTCATATTTTTGAGTGTCTCGGTTTTTATAAATTTCTCTGATTGTTTGGATTGTCTATTATCCGAAATCATTTTTTCATAACGATAAGATGTATTTTTAATATATTCTAAAATCATTTCGATTATTCCAACATTCACTCTGATAACAATATCAATTGACTCATTTAGATCAATATAATTATTTAACACCTTATAGAATATATATAACAAAAATAAGTAGCGTTCACTCTTTTTTTTATTGAATGTTTTTAAATACAAAATGTCTTTGTGATTGATAATGGTATCTATAATTTGAATTGTTTCTTCACTTGCACCAACAATTTTATCAAATCTTCTACGACGCTCTTGACAATATTCTATTAAATCATCTGTATGTTGTTCTGCGTAATTAAATTGTTTAAATGTTACATCATTGTAAAAATTATTGTTTATAAGTAATCCTGGAATTTGTGTTATTAATTGATTGTTAATATTATATATCTGCTTTAAATATATTTCAAATTGCTCATGGTCACTATCTTCCAAATAATGTGCATTTTTTAATTTCTCTAATAATAATGTGAATTTTTTCTTTATTTTACGGATATTTTGATGTTTCATATGCGTTGACAAGAATTTATCGTATCTTATATGCATTTGTTCAATTTCTTCTCCAAATTTATCAGTTAAATTACTTGGTTCTAATGTTTTTTTATTTTTTTCTTTTTCCCCAGTAGAACGTAATCCAGCTGCTTCTTTATCATAATTTGCATTTTCTATATATTCAAAAAGAAAATCTGACAAAACTTTTGTTTTAATATTTTCTTTTTTGATATTTTTTTCATTTTCTTTTTCTTTGACACTTTTTTGTATATCATAATAATGTATATGACGACGAATCATAGCTTCATTCATAAAAGGAAGTGAAAAATCAATCCCATATTTATCTAAAACAGTTTCTATTGTTTGTTTACTACCTTCTTTTCCAATTTCTTGTATATCTGTAAAAAAATCATCTTCTAAATTATCTATATTATGTTGGCGAGCAAGTGTTTCAAGATAATTTGGAATTGGTTTCTTTAATTTAGAATCTAAATTAAAAATTTTTAACAAAAATGAGTGGATTGTTGATTTGTTATATATTCTGGTTTCTATGGTTTCTTCTTTTTCATTTAATATCGGGACCTTCAAAGATGTGCCCTTAAGATATTTTGAACGTTCTAAAGAAATAATCTCAAACAAGTCCTGGCTTCTACGAGTTAAATTCATCAACTCTGTTTTATGAACACCCGTTTCAATTAAAGAAGCTAAACTTAGACCTTCATCTTGGCAACAAAAATTTACTAAAAATGGTCCTTGATAATGACCTGACAATAATGGTTGTTCTTTTTCAACAGATAATAATATTTTTTCTAGTATTTTTGTGTTAACCATATCTAATTCGCTTTTTCTTTTTTCGTATTTGTTAACAGAAGTTGCTGTATTGTGGACGAAACCTTCATCATCATTTTTGGTTGTTATTTTTGTGAGAGGTGGTTTGAATCCAGACGGAGGAGGAGAAACATGATTTATGTCTGGATTTTTTTGTTCAAAATTTCTTTTTTGAGAAATCATATCATTCACAAACTATTTTTTAATAAAAAATTTTTGATATAATAAATCAAGTCGTCTTTTATCATTTCTTTGTTTTTTGACATCAAAGAAAAATTTTTGAGTGTTTCCGACACAAATATGTGAGTTGCTCCTTTTTTTTTCGTATTTTTTTTTTCTTTATGGTTTACGCGTTTATCAAGGTAACAAGCCAAATATTCAATTCCATCTAAGGAGGACTCATCCTCGTGATAAGGAAATCCTAAAAAAGATAATTCGCAAGATGAATATGGACGTTCAACAAGTATATTTTTGCACTGAACATATATAAGTATCATGGATAACACTGAATAAATGGTTCCAGTTAAGTTCATCTCCTTATATTTTGGATGTTCTGAAGACTTTTCAAATATTTCATATATAGCCGTGTATATTGAATCTTGATTGTCTATGTTCTTGAATTTAATATGTAAATCCTTCATTATAGTTTTACACATTTCTTTGACCAAAATAAAAATCTTTTTGTTTATCTTTGTTTGTGATTTTACATTTGGTCTGTTTATAATTTGTAAGTTTGCGTCATCTTCTTCTATATCATCTATTCCTCCAACGGTATCCAATTTTATTTTAAATCCATTTTCATCATAACCATAATTTGTGTCAAAGTTTATTTCTTTTATAGTAAATCCGCTTTCTTTATGTATCCATGAATCTCCATTTTCACTTAAATAGCCTTCACGAAGACAAATTTCTTTTATCGTGCTGTCGTGAGTATTATATAATAAATAAGCTTCACTAAGCTGTTGTAAGTATTTTGGTATTAGTTTTGTATTTTTTTTGATACAATAAAACCATACCTTGTCGCCCGTGTCTACAGTAAATAAAGATATAAACCGTTGAATTAATGAATATTTCCTTTCTAAATCTTTAATTCCAAGAATAATATACAATAAATTTGTATATGGAGAATAATATTGCAATTCATCATAATTCATATTTTCAAACATCTTTTCAAATTCATATTTTTGTTTATTGTATTTGAGCATTTGTCTTAATTTGTTGTATTTTAATGTTTTTATTTTTTGTTTCATTGCTTTGCGTGTTATTTCTCCAGAAAAGGTTTCATCGTCGTGTTGTATTTCATTTTTATGAGCATATTTTATTACAGAATCATTAATAATTTTTGTTTTAATATCTTCAAATTCATCAATAGAATTTTTAACTCGCAGAAGTTTTTTCTTGGATAAAGAATTATTAAAATCTTCCGTATTTACCCATTTTTCTCCATCATAAATGTAAAACTTTTTGTCTTCTTCAACATAACATTTATCGTGTTTGCGTATTTGATTATTGAGTATATATTTAACCAAAGTATTCATAATATTTTCTTGATCGGATTCATTCTTGAAAATGTCATCAAATTCGGCATATGTATTACTTCCCTCGTGCATGGCGTGTAATAGCATATCTAAATTTTTGACAAAATCATCAACCATTCCATCGAACTGTGTATTTGCAATAATGTTTTCATACAAATGTTGAATAACATCAAATTTTTCAAGTTTGTTGTCAGAATTTTTAATTATATTGCTAATAATTATTTTTTTGGTATCATTAATCATATCATTTTGTTTGAGATAATATTTGGAATATTCAACACTATCAACGTCTTCAGATATTTTAATTTCTCCGTTTAATTTTGCTTGCAAATCAGATATATATTTAGAGACTTCTTCGTCGTTCAAATCAATATTGTTTTCTCTATTTAAAAATCTTAATTCGAATAATAATAATTCCATATTATCAATACCTGCTATTGATAAAAGTTCTCCAATTTGATAATCAACAAGACTGGTTTTTGAATTATTTGCGTTTACTTCTGCTAAATATATGTTCTTGATTATTTCGTAAACAGTCTCATGTGGTATATATTCATATATATTGTTATTACTTTTGTTTTTCTTAATAAAATGATTTCGCTTGTTATTAACGGTTCTTTTCACTGCGCTAATATTTTCTTGAACAAACTTTTGAATAAATAAATGCTCATTAATGTTTAATTTTGAAATATTAAACAATCCTAATTTCTTTAAACATTGATATATTGAAACTTCTTTTCTGTCAAATACTTGTTCTTGAAGTTCTTTCAGAGTAAAATTTAATTCTTCAAGGTATTCTCTAAAAGTTTTCTTTTCCTTGAAACTGTAAAAAGTTAAATACTTATCATCAAAATATTCATTTTCTTTCAAAAGTTTATCTGTTAACATTTTTATTTTAGGAAGTTTTCTTGGTTCAAAGTTTAAATTTTGAATTACTTTTGAAAGTAAATTACTTGCCTCGTGTGTATTTGACTCTATATGAAGTAATGGTTTATTTTTAAATACAATACCATTTGTTAAAATCTTAGTACCTTTGTCAACCCGAACCATGTCATATTCTATCACATTGATTTCTCCTTCTTTTCCAATACAAAAGAAGAATGGTTTATTCTTAGTATCAGTTACTTTATTAATAATCGCAACATTTTGATTTTTATCAAGAATTATGCTGTTGTGGTGGTCTTCCCTTTTATTATTTATGATTGTAATATTAGGTGTTAATATTTCCTGTGAAAAATACATATGTGGTTTAGCATCGCCGTCATAACTTTTTTCATTTACACTATATTGCCATTCTGAGAAATCTTTTTTTGCATCATCAAACTCGTAATCTCCAACTTTTTCATTATCACAATATAAATCTTTATGTAAATAATACGAAAACAAATTAACAACTTTTGGAGAAAGATCAAATATAGATTTTAGTAACTGATTATCAGAAATTTGTTTTATTTTGACACCTTCTTCAAGATTGGTATATTCGCCCAAAAGCATTTTATATTTTTGAATTTCCACAATTAGTTGTTTTTTATTTTTACTTTTAAAATAACTTTTTTCAATATAGTCATTAACCTGTTGTTCAATTGTATATATTGCTTGTAAATCTTCTATATTTTCGTATTCTTCGGCTTTGGTTTCTTCTTCTTCTTCATTAATGCCATATTCTTGATTTTTAACACTTTCATAATTGTTGATAATGTCAATAGAACGAATATTATATTTTTCAAGTAATCCTGAATATTCAAAATCTATATATATATTTTCGTCATCGGTTGTTTTTACAGTGATCATATCGTTTTCTAATTTTGTAATTTCACCTTGAATAAATGGTTCATTATTTGAGAAATTTATTTTTATCATTTTACCAGGTAAAAGGCGGTTTATAACACAATATCCTTCTTCTTGACGATGAATGATAATAATTTTATCAATATTATCAATACCGCCTTCAGAATTTAAATTAAAAATTTTTGATTCCATATTTTCCGAAATAAGTATTATTTTTGAATCGTCAATATAATCAACAAAAAATAAAGTATTATTCAATAATTCTTTACTTGACTCAAATTTAACAATATTACCATAAAACAAAGAATTATTTAAATTTTTGTTTTCCATAATTTATATAATTAATGAGATTATTTATTAAATTTTAATTACTAATAAACGAAGACTGAATATCTCTGAATATAATTTCTTCAATATATTGAGCAGTATTTCTAATGTGATAAAATATAATCTGCTTATTTTTTTGAACGGTTTTATAATGAATATATATATGAGCACTTGGTGTGGATGGATGATTTTTTTTAAAACCCACAAAATCCAATAATTCTTTGTAGCTATTGTAAAGATATATCTCAATTAGTTTACCAATTGTAAAATCATCTTCTTTCAATTCAAATACAAAAAACTCTTCTTCTGTATAAATCTTACAATACGTGTCTTGCTCTTCTGCTAGTTCTTCATTGCTTCTTGTACCATCATTTGATGTAGATATATATTCTTCTTTTGTTTGAATCGTGGCGAGTTCATTATCTTTAGTATATTGAATAATCAATCTAAGTTTATCTATAATATATTGGCAACTTTTATTCATAATTTCTCTATTTGTAAATATTCCTAAACTCTCAACCGTCATTTTATATTCATTCTTGAAATATATTCTCTGTGCATCTAAATTCTTAAAATCTTCTTTTTCACTTTTATCATCAATAGTATTCATAACTTTTGCAATTTCTGCTTCATTTCGTAGAAATTCATAAGTGCAGTTGTGAACAACATTCCAACAAGAATTTTCTTGTGCACACCCAATATCAAATTCTGCCTCTAATACCAACTCTTCTACTTCATCATCACTAATATTATAATTTGGATACAAAACACATAACAATATATAATCTCCACTAATTGGATCTCTAGGAAACAAATTCTGAGTCAAGTCACTATTTATTTTTTCTCCAGTGTGTTTGTTGACAAGAATAATATCTTCTGTTGTAACATAAACTTTTTCTTGATTACCTTTTTTATTTTTTACATTAATTAATATTTTATAATTTTCTTTAAATTGAGTATATTCAGAATCATTATCGTTCATAATGGGAATACAAGATATGCGATGTTTCAAATACTCATTATTAAAGTTTGTGGTATTCTTGATAATATTAATAGAGCTTTCATTGTGTGGAAACCCCTTGAATACAAGACAATTAATATTAGACAAACAAACTCGGCGTAGCGAATTTACAACACAAGTCTCTACTCCACGAATGTTGAACATAAGGCGTCCATCAGTATCTTCGACAATATTTTCAACTTGAACGCTCATGATTATATCTTATATAAATTTATGGTTTATTTTTAATTCAATTTTTTTAGTTTATATTGTCAAAAAAAAGTATACGTTAAATCATAATATAAGTGTCTGTTATGAACAGTGATAAAAATATGATGATAATGCCAAATAAACAAAATTTGAATAAGACAAATCAAAAACATTTGCTTTTTTTTAGTGATTTATGTAAACATAGTAAAGAGTTATTAGGAATTATGAAACAGAAAAATATAATAGATAAAGTTCAATTAATATGTATTGATAATAGATATATTGAAAATAACATAACACACATCCATTTAAATCAGAAACAAGTAATGCCTTTACCTCCAATGATTACGTGTGTTCCGACGCTATGTATCATGCCAAATTATGAAATATTAAAAGGCGAAGAAATAATTGAATATTTTGCTCCTATGAGTAAGAACATTGAAGACGAGCGAGAAAAAATTGCATTAGAACCAAATGCGTTTTCTTTAGACTCTGAAACAAATGGTTCTTTTGGTGTATCCAGTGATTCGTTTAGTTTCTGGGATACAAATAGCGATGATCTATCAGCACAGGGTTCTGGTGGAATGCGTCAAATGTATACATATGCCGCGTTTGAAAATACAAATAATCATTCCGAACAAATATATACCCCAAGCGAAGATACAAGTGATAAACCAGCGCCTGTAACATTAGATCAAATTCAACAAAAGAGAAACAATGAATTATAATTTAAAAAAAGAACTTGATTATCAAGTATCTATCTTTATATTATGAATATTGTTTCACAAAAAAAACAAATTATAAGAACATTTGTAGACACATATTTTGATTTATTAAATACAGTTAAAAATCAATTGGAAAACAAAAACAAGGAATTTAATGATTTCTATAGTAAAAATTTGATTCTGAAAAAGACAAATATTAAACTATTTATCAAAACTTGGTATGAATATATTACAAAGCAATATTATCATTATATTATGGATAACAATGTAAATTATTTTTTTAGTGATGAATTACAGTCAAAATTGGACAAAGAACACAATATATCTGTGATGAAATATATTCTTTTGATAAAAGAAAAATATAATTCTACTAGCAACTCTATTGTGGAGTCTATTTTGTCGAAAATTAAATATTTAACGCAAATGAGTTATCAGTATTTTAATCTAATATAAATTTTATACTAAACTAATATCAAATAAAGTTATTTAAATAATTCCATAATTACAATTATATAGATGGAAAAAAGTGAAGATTTTCAGAAAATTATTGACGACTTTGTAAAAGATCTATTGATTAGTTTTCCAGAATATGAAGACAAATTCAGTGTGATTGATTATGATGAATATTATTGTCATTGTAAGAAAGTGTATCCTGAAAATTTTTTCAATATTTTGTATGAAAATGATGATTTATTTGATGACGAAGAATCTTGTTTTTTATTACCCAATTTAAATTTCAAAGAAATCATTTTAGATGAAAAATTAAGCGATAATTCTAAGAAGACAATTTGGAAATACTTGCAATTAATCTTATTTTCGGTTTGTAAGGGAGTTAATAATAAGGATGAATTTGGCGACACAAAAAATTTATTTGAAGCGATTAACGAGGACGACCTTCAAAAGAAAATAGAAGAAACTATGAATGAGATGCGGGATGTATTTTTCAATAATGTTGATCCTTGTTTAAATGAAATGTTTAGTGATCAAATGGGAGATTTGAGTAATGTTGAAAACATTTTTGAATCTTTTGCGAAAGCATCTCAAGAAGGAATTAGTGGTGAAGAATGTTCAGGAAATTTCTTTGATAGTACGATGAATCATGAAAACTTAAAAGAGCATTTGAATGGATTGATGGGTGGTAAAATAGGAAGTTTAGCAAAGGAAATTGCGGAAGAAGCGTCAAAAGACTTGGGGTTTGATGAAAATCTAGATGAAAAATCTCAAAGCGATCTGCTCCAACAGCTTTTCAAAAATCCGGCAAAGTTGTTGGGGATTGTTAAAAATATAGGGGGTAAATTAGAAGAGAAATTAAAAAGCGGTGATTTGAAGGAAAGTGAATTATTAGAAGAAGCTCAAGAGCTTATGGGTAAAATGAAAGACATGCCAGGAATGAAAAATATGATGAGTCAAATGGGTATGCCCGGCGGAAATTTTGATATAAAGGGAATGGCAAATAAAATGCAACAATCTATGAAAGAAGCTAAAATGAAAGAGAGAATGCAGGAAAAACTTAGAAAAAATAAAGAAGAAAAACAAAAAGAAGCAATGACTGGAAACATGACGCAAGTTTCCGAGGACACATTTATATGGACGGATGATAACAGTGATCCAAACAAACCTTTAAGCACAACTACAACAAAAAAAAAGAAGTTATCTACAAATCCTAAGAAAAAAAAGAAGAAAAAAAAGAAAAACTAAAACAACAATAATATATACTTTATATTATATACATACTTATAAGAATGAATACAAAATTCTGGTTAAACGACCCAAAAATATTATTTCACAAAGACAAACTGTTAGATGTTTGGCCATATTCAGATATGAATTACAATGAAAAAATGAATGCAACCACAAGATTTATTATTTATGTATCATTATTTGGTTATGTGCTTTTAAATAATTATCTAATTTTGTTGTTAGGAGTAATAATGATTGTATCATTGATTTTTATTTATAATTATAATGGTGTGGAGAATTTTCAATCGTTAAATTATAATTCCTTAGATAAAGGAAAACATACAAGTAAAAATCCGTTATATAATGTATTAAATAGTGATTATGTAGATGATGTTAATAAAGAAAAAATAATGGATTCTTACGATGATAATAAAGAGGGCGAAATAAATCATCAAGCGAAGCAATTTATTTATGAAGCAAATAAATCAAATAAAGATATTGGTAATATTTTTAAGAATTTGAGTGATAAAATGAATTTTGAATCTTCTATGCGTCAGTTTTATATTAATCCCAGCACAACTATTCCCAATGATCAAGGCGATTTCCTTGATTATTGTTATGGAAATTTACATTCTGAAAAACCGTTGGTAATATATTAAACGACAAAAAAAAATATATATCATTTTATATAATAATGAGTCAAGTTGTTGATTTTGTTTTTAACAATATATCAAGAATTGGAACAGATGATTATAATTTTACCCAAGAAAATATTATGAATCGCTCGCATTTAGGATATAGCACAACAAACTTTAGTGAATTAAATGACAATAAAGCCATTAATTTAGCATCTTCTCATCCTACTATGAATTTGAAAGGCGGTTTCCAAGTTTCGCCAAATGGTGGTAATGTTGATGAAAGTGGTGAATTAATTCATTCTAAGTTGACAAATTTAAATTTTAAAATTAATTTGCAAGAACGCACATTTAAAACAGTGCCTTATCTAGGAAGGGGAAATGTAGACGTTGGGTTAGAAAATGATTTATTTAAAGGCGATACTTTAAGAGAAAAAAAAAGCGCTGTAAAAATTAACGAAAGTTGTCAAGTAGATGTAAATAAATATCCTATGCAGAAACAGATGAAGGGTAAATTGAGTAGCAAACACATAATCGAAGAATCTGCGGCAAAGGGCTGGGTTCGCGGTGGGCTTCCTTCACGTGAAATTTACAAAAACGAAAAGTATGAGTGCAACTGAATGAATTATTATAAATTACTATATTAATAGATACAATAACATAATATGTCCTTTACAAACAACAAAAATCAAAATCCGGAATATAGAGTAGAACAATCAATGAATGCTAATAAATTAAACTATATGTTAAACAAAAATTTTATTGAAAATAAATCAACCCACAAAATGTTTCAGTTGGGCGGAGGAGTTCCCAAATTACATAGTGAAGTTTTATCCCACAATAATATTGATATTGAGAGCAAACTTAGGGGAATTAAAAGTGTTAATTTAGAAGGAATAAATTTTAATCCTGATTTAAAAGAAAAAAAGTTGACCGATACACCCCTTTTTAACAAAGGTAAAGTATTTGTGCCTCCGGCTTTTTTACATACCAATGAAAGAAGCGGGTTTCATAATATTTAAATAATTATATATATAATTTATAAGTGAACTATATATATAAAATGGCATTTACAAGATTTCACGACGATGAATCTAGAATTTTAAAGACAAATATTGAGACAACATCTATGTGCAATTATACATTCAATGTGCCTTCAAATACAAAATTTCACAATGTTTATGTACAAGACCCTCATATTCGTATGCAAAAGAGCGGAGGGAGTCAATATAGCAGAATGATTGATTTAGAAGGACAGTTGAAAGGAATGGATCAAACTTATTCACGCGATTATATTAATAATCAATATAATACTAAAAATCCAGTTCATCATGAATTACGTAAAGTTCCAATCTATCAATTAAACAAAAGCGTAACAGATGAATCGAGAAGCACGCATCCATCATGGACTTACCGAACCCTTCAACAATATCGTCCAGATATTTTGTTTGAAAATCCTCAGGAACATACTTCAATAAAATTTGAGAATAATGTGGACACGAATATTATTACAAAAGACAATTATAGAAAAAAAAAATCATAAAAAAATATAAAAGTTATATATAAGACATACGACTATGGCACAAATTGCTATCCCAATATTAATGTTAGGAACTGCCGTTCTTGTTTGTAATGATAAAAAAAAAGAAGATGAAGATGAAGTTGTTGGAAAAGAAAATATGACCAATTTGAACGATATTGACTCAGATATGTGTAAAAAGCATTCAGAACAAATTGGTTGCGAGTTGTTGGCCAAAGAATATAAGTCATTTCATCCATATATTCAAAAAAGTAAGAACAATATAAACAATAAACAAGATGTTTCACAATATCAAGACAAATATTATTTGAATAATGTTTCAAATCAACACCTAAAATCGTCAGATAATGACAATAATATATTCAAAAATCTTGCTGGTCAATCTATTAATTACAAAGATATCAATCATAATAATATGAATCTATATTATGGAGGTAAAACAAACGGTACTGAAGCCATAAATAGTTCATCTATATTAGACTCATATACTGGACAAGGCACATATGATATTAAAAAAGAAGAAATTTCTACATTTTTTAAACCTGAAGACAATACACAAAATGTTTATGGGAATCAAAATCAAAACGAGTTCTTTCAATCACGAGTTAATCCATCACATCGTCGTGCAAACGATAAACCGTGGGAAGAAATACAAGTTGCACCTGGGCTTGGTAAGGAATATAATGAAAATGTGATTACCAGTGGATATAATAATTACAATGAAAAAAGAGAAACGTGGATGCCTAAAACGGTTGATGACTTACGTGCTTCTAATAATCCTAAAAATATATATTGCTTACACGATCATATGGGTCCGGCAATTAAACCTGTTCAAAATAGGGGAGAACACGGAAAAATTGTGAAAAAAACTCCGGAAACTTACTTTGTTAACAAAGAGAATTTGGGAATGATTGCAGGGAATAGTGGTCCGAATATGCATACTGTGGGTTCACACCAAATGCTTACAAAGGAAAATCGTGATGATACTAGTATTGAATATTATGGAACTAGAATAAATAACAATGGAAGTTCTTACAGTAAACGCAATTATTCAGAATCAAATAAACAACAGTTAAATAGCATACCGATAACTAATCGTGTTGATAGCATTACGAATCCAACTAGTGACCATAACTATGGTAAAAATTCTTATAATACTTATAATAATAACAGGACCACAACAAAAACTTCTCATTATGGTGGCATGGGTTCTACCGTGTCCAGTATTGTTCAACCAATTTTAAATGGGTTAAGACACAGTAAAAAAGAAAATACAATAACAACCTTACAATCATCTGGAAATATTGGCTTAAATAATGCAAGCGCTCATACAATTCGTAATCATGATGAAGCTTCTACAACAAATAGAGAAATGTATGAGTCTAAATTGAATATGAATCATTTGAATATGCAAAAACAAGAAAATTCTGCTTACATGAATATTAATCCTGTATTGAATGCTACACAAAGAAATACAATGAACCAAACTGAAACAGGTCCGGCGGCATCACAAACGACCAGACAAATGAGTTATGTTGCTCAATATAATCAAGAAAATGGTAATCGCGTTTATGCTTGCAATGTTCAACCAAATGGTAATATGGGATTATTTAATAACAAAATGGTTGCGCAAATAAACGCAAAAGATTGTGAAAATACTCGTCCAACGCCCTTATATATGCCAAAACCGAGTTCTTATCGTCATCCAACAGATACTTTGGGTAGCGTTACTTCTATGCCGCAAACCTATACAGAAATTAGCAGTAATCAAACAGACGCTTCATTGTTAAGTGCGTTCAAATCAAATCCATATACAAAACCGTTGAATAGCTCATAAGTATTAAAATATATAATGTTTCAATTGAATTAAATTACTTTGATACATTATATACTGAAATCGGGCGATAAATATCTATGCATTTCTTTTTTGAATCTGCTTTCTTCAAACACACCAGAATTACCGTTGAACACAATATCTCCTTCAGGATATTTTTTTATAAAAATTGTTCCATCTTCTTGAACCTTTAATTTATATTTTAATATAGGTAACTTATTGATAACTTTAGTATAGAGTATAAACGGCTCTTTCTTGTGTTTTAAAAATGAATGTCCAATATTATTATCTGGATTAAGTATTTCTGTTAAATAATAATTCCATTTTTCAGTTTTGAGGTCTTCAAAACAACAAGAAACGCATAAAGAATTAGGTTTTAACTGTTGTTTGTAATTTGTATCAAGAAGACAACTGTTGCATCTATCTATAACATAGTTTACATTACGAATTGTGCGTTCGTATGCATTTGACGTTTTGACTGTTCTTTGAATATTATTTTCTAGATCGCAATATATTGGTTCAATGAAGTATAATGCACAATCAATAATATAAAATGTGTGACTGGAAACTGGAATAAGTACTGCACAGTGTGTTAGATGTGGTGTGCCTAAAACTCTAAAAGAATTTGGAACACTCGCAGGAATTATATAACTTTTTATATTGTAATTTGCTTGTAAATAATTTTTTACAAAATGAGAAAAAGCGATGCAATTTCCGCTATTATATTTATAGATACAGTTCTCTGAGTTGTTTTCTTTATACAGGGTATAAGGCAATGTTGAAAATACAACATTGTTGTATATATTATGAAAAAGTTCTGAAAAGTGTTTCTTGGTAATTTCTTGTTCATCCATTTGTATATCTGAAAAAATACAATTTTGAGGAACGTTGCTCATATTAATTAATTATACTATTAATTTATAAAATATTTAACATAATGTTTACTATATAATGTTAAATATACAAATATTCAAAAATGTCTTTAGAAAAGGTTAATAGAAAACTTGATAGTTATATTGAAAAGGCCAGTATACCGAATATATTATTTTTTGGTCCATATATGTGCGGCAAAGAAACAGTATATACGCAATTTATCAACAAACTATATAAAACAAATCAAAACATAAATAAATATGTATTAACACTCAATTGTCTTTCTACTAATGGAATCAAAATAATTAAAGAAAATATTAAATTGTTTTCAATGCAAATATTTAATAAAACAGAAGATATTAGTTTTAAAACTATTGTATTAACACAAGCGGATAATTTGACATATGATTCTCAATATAGTTTGCGAAGAACAATTGAACAATACAGTAAAACAACTCGCTTCATTTTTGTATGTGAAGACAAATATCGTTTACTAAACCCACTTGTGTCAAGATTTGCGCATATTTACATAAATGAGCGTTTTAATAAACAATTACATGTCAATATTGATAAATTTAATTATACAAAATATAATCTACTTATTAAAAAATATAATAATTTAATTCAATCAAAAGATGAAAGTGTAAATAAATTGTTTGAAATTTATAAAATAAGTCTTGAATTTCATAAATATAATTTTCATTGTTTTGAAATATTTTATCGTTTAAGAGATAATCCTAATTATGAAAATATGAGTCTTGTTTTTGAAAAAATAAACAAGAATTTATGTAATGATTTGTTTTCTATTTTTTATTTATTAGTTATATTTCGTAATAATTTAGAAATAGAAATATCCGATTATTATTAAATGGATGATTATAATTCAAATTTACTAAATGATTCCAAGTCGGAATGGTCAATTCGTTTGATGAATGTTTTGTCTGGACACATTATTGATGGGTTTCGTTCAATATTTAGTGAAGCAATGGAGGTTTGTCAAAAAAATGACGAGGCTGAAAAATATCTCATGACGTTTCAAAATTACTTGTCTATGATTCCAAAGTGGAATCAAAATGTGGTGGACGCCGAAGTTGAACGAATTAAAGAAAGTTCACAGTGTAAATATTTAGAAGACTTGATAACGTGTGTTCATATTCTTCAGCTGAAAATATTGAGTTGTGTTCGCACAGGAAATCAAAATAAGAAAATTGATATTGATATTCCTTGTTTTAAAACATTTTTACACAATGTTTACATTAATATAGCGCGTAAATTATATTCAAATATTTATTTATTCCAAATTGATGCTACCCCGCTACAACAACAAAAACACAATCGCGAATTTGAAATTATTGTGCAAACTTGTTTGATGAATACAATCCGCGATAATATTCCAGTAGAACAATTACTTAAACAATATATTGATGAAACTCAAGAAGTAGATGTTGAAAAGGTTGAAAAAATTATTGAAAAACCCCCAATGCCTAGTGAAACTAAAGAAGAAAATAAAGTAGACGAAACAAGTAATTCAGAAAAAGATAATTCAGAAAAAGATAATTCAGAAAAAGATAAT
>Ga0163109_10001014_pt1 | contig 22278 bp, 19 predicted proteins | sample CRUFie1St13metaG_FD_108704 | JGI IMG/M metagenome (GOLD analysis project Ga0163109, IMG submission 108704) | Marine microbial communities from the Costa Rica Dome - CRUD Field 142mm St13 metaG | ecosystem: Environmental > Aquatic > Marine > Oceanic > Photic zone | place: Costa Rica: the Eastern... | reverse complement strand
GCGACCCTGCTGGTTGCCTGCAATAATGTGGGTTTCATGGATTTTCCTGGGGTCTATAAAATAGGAATCGCGCAGGGCAACATCATCACTCAGGAAATGGTCGATCAACTCCGCCCGGGAATGACTAAGCGTCAGGTGATTTTTGTGATGGGCACACCTTTGGTCCGTGACCCTTACCATCAGGATCGCTGGGATTACATCTATAACTTCCAGCCGGGGGGAGGCGTCCGGGGGCAGGAACGCATTTCTGTCTTCTTCTTCGATGATGAACTTGTCAGCTTTACCGGTGACTTTGTACCAACGGGCTCATTGATTTCAACCGAGGAAGTGAGTGACAGCTAGGTCGGCTCCCTGTTACCAACCCGACAATCGAGAAGTGATTTTTCTAGATCTGCAATTACTCTGGGTCGCGTGCTTATGACCTCGACACGGCTGTCCGGCATAAAATTAAACCGAAGCTGCGTAACCACATCATCGACTTTATTAAATCCAATGAAACCCTCTGATGTGATAAAAACACCTTTCAATCGTTCAACATCTAACCCCTGAAAGAGTGATAGAAGCTTCACTGAATCGAATTGCCAGCCTGGATTGAATATCCAGCCGCGACTAAAGAACCCATCTCCCGCATTATCTGCACTTACAAACCCTTCTCTCGGTGTATCAAGCGTCGGCGGTAAAACGGACGAATTGTTTACGGTTGCAACTTTGCGATATGCATTTTGGTTTTTTTCACTCGCAGGTTGCGCAAGCCATTCCAGCTCAACTGCGCCGTGCCTGACCTGATAAACTTGTTTTTTATCAAGGCCAAAGTTTTCATCTACATACCCAACAAGTAAAGGAAAATCATCGGGATGATATAGATCTGCTTTATTTGCGATGACAACTTCAGCTATTTCAATTTGCTGGTTAAAGGTGTCGTTAGACGTATATCTGGTATCGCTGATTTTTCTGGCATCCACCAGGGAGAGTGTGGCCTGGAGGCTCAGCACTTCACGATAGTATTCTCCAGACAGGATCGCGAGCACTTCCTTTGGGTGGCCAAGCCCTGTCGGTTCAATCAAAAGGCGGTGTGGTTTAGACTCCTGAAGGAGTAGGTTTAATGCCATCTGCATCGGTAAGCCATTAACACAACACATACAGCCACCAGGAACCTGACGAATTGTCACGCCACTCTTATGACCGTTCGCACTGGAGAACAAATTCAAATCAATTCCAACTTCACCAAACTCGTTAACCAATACAGCCCACCGCTCCGCTACTGGTTTTTGAGACAGCAACTTTTGAATCGCCGTGGTTTTCCCGACGCCAAGAAAGCCTGTAATGATGTTGGTCGGGATCTGCGTGATTGAGTCCTTATCTCTAGTATTTGCCATCACTCAATCTAAACCATCAATGGGTCTAACCTTTGCGCTGTGACCTAGCCTAATATTGCGAGCGTGAGCATAGGCAACAATCAAGCTTCCCGCTACGGTTATCGCAATCTCACCGATTTCGCCTGTGTTTTCCTCACCAAGTATCGCGACTAGCAACAGTACGCAAAGGCCACTTACTCCGATAATCGGGACGGAATACTGGCCGTGCTTGCGGAACCCCATCACGAGCGCCAGCAGACTGGCAGGCAGGACCAAAAATAGGATCCCGTAGTGAAACCTTTCATCTTCAAGGAACGCTGCACCGAGTGTTGGCAAGATCAGTAATGGCATCAACGAAAGCAAGCAATGTGCAAGGCACACCAGAGACAATCCTATCGCTGTTGTGTCCAATGTTGTTTGTGAGTTTTTCATTCGCTCTTGCCTGAAGCCAAGTGAAGAGTGGTGTGCCTAGGCTCGCTCGAACGCCGATTAATCGGCAGCATTGCACAGATTTTGGTTGCTTCTTAAAATGTTACTATATAACATTATTGGCTTAGGGTATTCTACGCCATGACCATTACTAACGCCATAGCAAAACGATGGAAGCACCTTTGCCGGATTGGCTGTCTGTGCGCTTTGCTCGTTTTTGCACAAGCCTTAATAGCAGAACATCTCGCTGATCCAGATTGCGAAGATGAATGTTGTTACCTATGTCAAAGCAATGGTGATTACGAAGATTATAGTGCGAGTGATGATAGTTCTGGTGCAGTATCAAATTGGTTTAATGCAAACCCTCTCCCTCACCAATCTCACAAAAACAGGACAATTGATGCTCCTCAAATCAGAGGGCCTCCACGTTTCTCCTTGTAAGTCAATTCTGCGAGTCAATCTCTGATACTCGCCTAAATTTCGATTTTTAAAGGAGCGATTGAGATGCGTAGTCATGCGTCCCAAATGAAAAGTACATTTACGCTGTCGGTATTAACTGCAGCCATTAGTAGCGCCCTTCAAGCGCAACCATCCACCAATCAAGTCATAGAAGAAGTTGTTGTGCGTGCCCACCCTCTTTCCGCTGAAGGACTGGCACAGCCTGTTGCAGTTTTGAATGGCATCGAGCTTCAACGGGTTCTCTCTACCTCATTGGGAGAGACCTTACGCGACGTTCCCGGAGTAAATTCGGCAAGCTTTGGACAGGCAGTCGGCAGACCTGTGATCCGCGGCCTCGGCGGTCCACGGGTCAAAGTGATGGAAGATAGGATTGATAGTCTCGATGTCTCTGTTTCCAGTCCAGACCACATGACAATGGTAGAGCCTTTCACAGCTGACAGTATAGAAGTTCTGAAAGGTCCCAGTACTTTACTTTACGGCAGCGGCGCAATAGGTGGAGTCGTCGATGTACACACCGGGCGCATTCCTCATGTAGTTCCTGAAAACCTTTCAGGGTCTTTGCAAGTGAGAGATGCAGACAATGCTAATCAAACCACAGCATCAGGACGTCTTGACGGTGGAGCCGGCAACTTTGCTTTTCATCTGGATGCTTTCTATCGGGATGCCGATGAATATGAAATTCCAGGCTTCGCAGAATCAAGCGCCATGCGGGCTCTGGAAGAACAAGAGCGTCACAATGAGCACGACGACCATGGCGACCACGACGACCATGGCGACCACGACGACCATGGCGACCACGACGACCATGGCGACCATGGAGGGGACGCGGAAGCATTTGGCATTCTTCCTAACAGCCAGTTAGAAGCGGCAGGCGGCGCATTAGGAGCGTCCTTTATCGGCGAGCGCAGCTTTATTGGATTCTCTTTTTCCAACTATGACGCAAAATATGGTTTACCCGGACATAGCCACTCTCACCACGACAACCACGGTGATGAACATGACGACGACCACAGTGATGAACATGACGACCATCACGATGCTCATGGCGACGAAGAAGGTGGTGCAGTGCTTGATCTTGCGCAGACCCGTTTTGATTTAGAAGCGGGCATGGAAAATCCGCTAGCTGGTATACAAGCCCTAAACTTTCGTCTGGGTTACAACGATTATGAGCACGTTGAATTTGAAGGCAGCGGGGAAGCAGGCACTGTTTTTGCCACTGAGGCCTTAGAGTCTCGCATTGAATTCACTCATGATGCCCTCGGTTTTGAAGGAGCCTCCGGTATTCAAATTTCGAGCCGTCAATTCTCTGCCATTGGCGAGGAGGCCTTTGTTCAGCCAGTTGATACGCAAACATTTGGTTTATTTTATGTTGGACAGCGCAGATTCGGAGAACTAGGCCTCGAAGCAGGCGTTCGTTATGAGCACGTAGATCAGGATCCGTCCACTGGAGAAGAACGTAGCTTTGACCTTGGATCGGCCTCATTGGGTCTAATCCAACCTCTTGGGGAACGCTGGACTCTCAGTGGGCAGCTTGATTTCTCAGCAAGGGCACCGGTTGCTGAAGAACTCTTCTCTGATGGACCACACCTTGCGACCCAAAGTATAGAGATTGGAGATAGTTCACTAAATGAAGAAACGGCTGCGAACTTGTCAGCAATGCTGCGTTATGGCTTTGCCTCCGTCGACTTTTCGTTGAGTGCTTACATCACGGATTTCGGTGACTTCATCTACGAAGCGAACACCGGCACGGAAATCGATGAACTACCGGTCCTTCAGTGGACACAGGCTGATGCAACATTACGTGGTTTTGAGGCGGATGCAACCTGGCGCGCAATGGACTGGCAAGGCGGCGGCTTGACCTTTAATGCCGGATTCGACTCGGTGAGAGCTCAGCTAGATAGCGGCAACAATCGTAATATCCCGCGTATACCACCGCAGCGCTGGCGCCTTGGGGCGCTATTTGATTTGGATAGCCTGCAAGCAGAGATCAGTTGGCGAAGAGTAAGTGATCAAGAGAAAGTCGGTGTTGCTGAGTTACCCACTGAAGGTTATGAAGATTTGCGACTACACATCGGCTATAGCTTGGATGTAGGTGAAAATCCGGTACAACTATTCCTAAGTGGACGTAACCTAACAGACGATGAGCAGCGTCTTCACACCTCTTTTATCAAGGATCTTGCACCGCAACTAGGCAGAACCATTGAAGCGGGTGTCCAGATGCAATTCTGATAGAGCGTTCGCAGAACAGGCAGGCAAGATTGCGCTCTTTAATTGGACTCAATCTTGCCTTCTTTATCTTATGCTCCTTTGGAAGTTATAGTCACTGCCTCTCCATCCATATCAAGATCGAGATAGAAACAATCCTTGCGCCCAGTATGGCACGCACTTCCCTTTTGTCGGACCTTACACAATACAGCGTCCCCATCACAATCGAAGCTGATCGACTGGACTGATTGGTAGTGACCGCTCGTTTCTCCTTTGAGCCATAGTTTTTGCCTACTGCGTGACCAGTAGGTCATTAAACGGGTACTGATTGTTTTTTCCAGAGCGACTCGATTCATCCACGCGAGCATGAGCACCCTTCCGGTTTCAGCATCCTGAGCAATGACTGGAATCAGTCCCGCATCATTAAATGGGAGCCGTTCAACTAATTCTCTGAATGGGACCTGATCACCCGGTTCAGAACTTTCCAGCTCCTTGAAGAAATCTCGGTCCGAAGCGTCCATCTTTCTACCCATACAACAGCGAAATGTTAAATTTCAGCATGCTCTTTTGAAGATCGTGTTATTAAAGTATGGCCCCTTTAGTAATCAGCCTAATTCGATATAAGCCAGTCCGGGCCGTCATGTACAAATCTGAACCGTCACCACCCCAGGCTATATTGGCCGGCAGCTCTGGCGGATTTATGTTTCCAAGGTGGTTTCCTTCACTATCGAACACCCATACACCGCCAGGCCCGGTGGCGAAGATATTACCATTAATATCTATCTTCATACCGTCTGCTGCTCCAGCGATATCCTGATCATTAGCATCAAAGAAAACTCTCTGATTTGAAAGTTCACCTGAATCACTTACATCGTAGGCATACCAGACCTTATCGCTACCATCGGAATTTGCCACATACAGAGTACGCTCATCCAAAGAAAGCGCTATGCCATTTGGGCGGGATTGATTCCTCTCTAAAAGCTCAAGCTCGCCAGTCTCAGGGTGCAATTTATAAATACCGTTAAAATCAAGCTCTCGTAGCGGATCTGATTCCTGCTCGGGCAGGCCATAAGAAGGATCGGTAAAATACAGCCAACCACTTGAATGCCATACCGAATCATTTGGACTATTGAGACGGCTAAAACCATAACTGTGAGCCAGAATGGTCCTACTGCCGTTGGTTTCAAGACGGGAGACTAGGCGATTGCCATGTTCCATCAATAGTAAGCGACCCTGCTGATCGATTGTCAGTCCATTCGACCCAACAGATTCATGCGCAGCTTGTCCTTCAAACACCGGCTGGAGGAATGTATCCAATCCTTCTTCATCACTCCAAGTGTGAATCGCGTTGCTGCGGAGATCGCTAAAGTAAAGCCGATTGCTACGCCGATCCCATACGGGTCCCTCGGTAAAGACGAACCCCCCAGCGAGTTTCTCAATCTTGGCTCCCTGAGGGACTAGAGCGTCAAACGCCGGGTCAACACGCTCGATACTGCCGCTGTTTCCTGTTTCAACACCATCCATTGAAACTTCGGTAGACTCTCCACCACACGCATAAAGTAAGCAAGCAGAAAGACAAACCACAATGAGGCGATTAAATAAAGTCATGTTTACTCCCAAGGCTCATAGTGTTGTTGGGTGTGGATCCATATTGAATCGCAATGCAGGAATACCCACCTGTTCACCAGAATAGCTCGTTGTAAATACATGGCGTAGCCTGTGCAGATCAGACTGACTCGCTTTCGAACTGTTTAGCAAGAACTCGTTGGACCATCATCGACCATTGAATGGTAGATCACCCTTTTATCAAGGTTGGCAGCGGATACATAAGCCAGATAGCTCGACAGTTTCAGTTTTGATTTTGAATTCCTCATCCTGCGCGGCACTCTCCAGCCATGCGCTGATTTTCGAATTCTCTATTTCTTTGATTTCGGAGCAGGCTTCGCAGATAAGGAAGTGACCGCTGTGTTCTGCGTTTGGTTGACTGCACCCCACGTAGGCGTTTAGGGATTCAATCTTGTGAACAAGGCCCCGCTCTTGCAAAAAGTCAAGCGTACGATAAACAGTAGTCGGCGCAACGCCGCTGCGTATATCCGATAGCTTTTTCAGTAAATCATACGCCTTCGCCGGCTTGTGCTCTGCCCAAACAAGTTCTAGCACCTGCCTACGCAAGCCCGTAAACCGCTCCCCCTCTTCCGCGCAGCGTTGCTCCGCGCGCGACAACGCTGTCTCTATACACGCACCGTGATCGTGCTTCAAACTTCGCTCAGTTTTCAGCTTAGGTTGACTCGTTTTGCTCATGATATTCTCGTCGATTTACCTTCCATCAAGCCCACTCGGAATACCGCTGACAACATCTGGTAGACACTCAACGGGCTCGCTTACAGTTGGAGTGATATATTATAACTATCATCGCGCACGGCGAAAGTTCTTGCAACGTATCTGTATCTATACGTCCGACCAACTGTCGCAGCACTTGCATTTGTGCGGGAATGTATAGGAAGCGAGCGCCACGGTTTGGAGGCTTTCGGGGTAGAGCAGACCGTGAATATGACCTAGTGAATCAATGGTGCAAAATTACCGAGGCGGCTCAAAGACCACTGCAACCTATGCTCTAGCCTTTACTGCACATTGTTCCCGCTGGAAATACTGGGCTTCACATTGCCAATCACTGCAATATTATCATCCACATTCACTGGCGGCGTCCCGAAGAGAATCAACAATACCCCTGACGCCGGCGCGACCACCGTCTGCAATTCTTTGCCAAAGTAATCTGTGATTACCCCTAGCTCAGTGCCTTCAGTCACGTAATCTCCAGTTTGCACCAACTTATTCTGGTGCCAAATACCTTCGTATTCGCTGTATACTCGTGCCCTGTCGGAGATGAACAGCGGATTCGCAGGCACTGTAGGCTCACCCGCAATCATGCCTAACTCTCGAAGCACACTCAGCGCCCCATTGGTTATGGGATCAATAAAGACCTCATCGATGATGCCCAATTCACCGGATTCCACATCGATCGAGGGAATCCCCCTAGTAACGGATTGAGCGCTGGTGTAGATGGCATCATCAAGACTGCTGTAAGAACCGGCGAACTGCACTATTGTCTCCAGACCAAACGCCACTGCAAGGCGGCGGGACTGATCCACCACTTCAGTGCCACCAGCTTCCGCATAATAAGCTGAATAGGAGGGTCTCAAGCTTTCATTGCCATCGCCAGAATGAATGTCGATGAGATAATCCGACAGCGGCATAATCCCCTCACTCAATGTAAACGCTATTCTCTCTGTAACTGTTCCATCGACCTTCCCGGGGAATGACCTATTAAGGTTCTTCAAGTCATCAGGCCCGAAATAAATAGAGCGCCCCTGAAATGCTGGCAGGTTGGCAATGTGAACAATAATCAACGTACCGGCCATTGCCTGAGGATCAAGCAATTCCGGCAAGCGCTGCATGGAAATGATCGGAGAATATTCGGAACCATGAATCCCTGCTATCAGAGACAACACGGGACCAGAATTTCGGCCATGGAATACTGTTACCGGGATAAAAGTCTCGACACCGTCCGCACCACCATTGACCGGTAGTTTGCCTGAGATCCTCTCCCCTGCTGGCACCTCAAGCTGCATCAGCCGAAACGGCTCTCGCAGTTCTTCACTACCGCTCTGTGCAAACGCGATAGGGGTTACCAGAGTCAAAAACCAATGGACAATAGTTTTAGAAAGGTGACGGAACTGGTACTTGGAGTTTTCTTGGTATCGGTGTCTCACCAGCATAAATATGCCTCTCTCAAAAGCTCTTAGCCGCTACACGCAATTTTGCTATGGTTTTTCAGTATTCAACCCAACCGATTCTGCGAAATCAGGAATGTATACTTGGGCCAGGCGCTCGTCACTGAAAGGTATATCTTTGAAAAGTACCGGATAATAGGCTCGACGAATCGTCTCATGATACTGTCGTACCTGTCTTTCAAATTTCAGACTGGCCTTCAAGTTTGTACCTGCCAATTCTTCCAGTCTGCGTTGGATTGCAACGGCTGGCGATAACCAAGCTACGCTCGCGGTCAATTCGTCTCTGGCTAACATAGCCTCACGATACTCTCCCGCCAAATCGGCTGCCTCCTCATCGCCGACCTGCTGAAAAGCGTAATACCACTTCCAATGGAAATTTTCGCCCAAAGGCGGCGAGTCTGACCACTCTGGATGCGATGCATAAAACCGCTCCATCGTAACGGACTTCGGCAAATCCCAGGCATCGTTCACTGCCTCTCGCTGCACCAGCGAAACGTCAGAGCCTCTTACGCCGGGTATCGACGCCCCAATGTAAACTTTGCCAGCGATTGGAATTGCCAACGTTAATGTGACCCAAACTGTGACACAAAGCGCAGCGATACTTTCAGACCCTAATCTTGATCTTGACCCAATCAGGAGGACTATTGCAGCCCACAAACACACCTGAAAAACGACAGCGCCAGTGGCTCTCGCAAACACGCTGAATCCCGTACCTTCCATGAACATGCCAAACCAGAGTGGTATCAACAAGGCACTTAATAGTCCCAGTAGTCGAATCAGCACCCTTGGCAGCCAAAGCATCCCCGCGCTCGTTGAAGAAACTAACAGCAAATTAAACCGACCATTTCGCCGCTCAGAAGATACTAAATCATAGAACATAAAAATTATAAGCAAAGGTAAAAGGTAGGCAGTCACGAACGCGTAATCGAAACGGCCCACTAACGCGAGTTCTGGATTAATGCTGTCGGTTTCGTATATCTGACCTTCCAACGCCAAAGCGCGAATACGCATCATAGTCGGATTAAGATCGCGCTGGCCTATCGCTGCGAACGCGAGCTCAGAAGGTTCATTCCATACAGCATGTAACGCATCGTAAGCAGCCCCACCGAAGTCCACAGCAAGAGTGCGCTTATACGCACGTTCCTCTGCATCTAGCTGGAGCAGTTCAGCGATTTCCTTGCGCTCTTCCGCAACGTATTGGAGGCCGAGCACCACACTTATGCTGGACATCGCCAACAATAAGCCAAGAGCCCAAAGGGCAGCATTATTAGCAAGTAGGAATTTAAACTCCTGCTGTAGTCTGAATCCTATACTCATGGTTGCAAACGCCTTGCAGACACCAGCATCAAGATTAAAGCTAGGAATAACCAAGCAAATATAATCATCCCGCTGTGCAACGCTGCCCGCCATCGTATCTCTTGTCCCAGGGGCTCTAGGTCGAACACAGGCATCTCTCCCCAGTTAGATGAGTCTACCCGAGTCCGTTCAGTCGCCTCGGCGCTTTCATTGCGCGCCAGATCCTCCGCAAGCGTCATTTCGGTCATTTGAAGGCGGTTGAAGGTCTGCACCATACTAAAACGATAGTCCTCGGCAGCTCTAAGAAAGTGATGATGATCCTGCAGTGAAGTACCGGCAAGGGCCATCGAGAATGCGCGCAGCGGGATGAGAGGCGAGAACCATGAAAATCGATCCATCAAAAGCTTCTGCTCTAGCTCTCGGTCCATTCTCTCCTCGGCGAACTTCGCAAGCACTTCCGTGTCTGCCTCCTCGCCACGCAAAGCAACCAGCCCGCGATAATTGAAGGGCAAGTCCTCTATTTTGTCTACTCCGTATTCCGCAAGAGTCACAGTTTCGAGGTCATCAAATGCTGCATCTTCTATGTCGTGACTATCACCGCCAGCTCGCAAGGTCTCCGCAACCAGTAAATTAGTTTCTATCTGGCTTGGAAAAGGCAATGCAGCACTAGCGTAGGCTCCAGCGATTCGCGGCATCAATACTGAAATAACAACCCAGATACCCAGCAAGGCCGAAAGCGCTTGCGCCGAGGTTCGAGAGGTGGCCGAGGCACTGACAATGAGCAGCACCCAAACGCTGAGGTATGCAAGATAACCCAAAGACATAATAAGTGAAGACTGACGAAAACCGGGTTGGCTATCCTCAGTGGCCATTAAACCAAGTAGAATCAGGGGTATTAGCGCCAAAAAAGCAACGGACCACAGCGCCATTGCTTTTCCAATTAGAATAGTTCCTTTTTCCACGCCCTGCCCGATTAGTTGGTAAAGAGCCTTACTTTCCTTTTCCCGTGTCACTGAAGCATAACCGGAAATGATAAGCAGCAGCGGCGCCAGGATCTGAAGCACGAACGCCGGAGAAAAGCTGCCAAATCGGGCCAGCAACCCCGTTTCACGGGCCGAAGCAAATGTCGCTGTGTTCTGCCTGTGACCTTCAAGAAAAATTGAGGTGCCGACCATTGAGTCAATGCCGGGTTCAATCACCGCAAGGGGCGATGCTGGACGATAAACATAATGGCCATAGTGGACCATCCGATGAGGGTGCCGGTCTGGTTGGGCCTGAAAAATAGCGTCTGCTTCAGCTTGTTGAGCCAAACGCTCCTCAGCTCTGCGTGAAACTTCCGCGTCAGAGACAATCGCAGCACAGATTGAAACAAGCAGTAGCGTCAAGAGAATAAACCAAGCGGCGTTGCTCCTGCGCAGGTAACGGAGCTCGTCGCGAGCTATCAAAAAAACCGCTGTCATGAGTTCATTCGCCCCTCTAAAAATAGACCGCGCATCCTCGCAATATCGACAGTTCCCGCCTGTCCTTCTTCCAACACATCTACCAGCTGGCCGTCACGAAGCAGACCAACACGATGAGCTACCTGGCATGCTCCATACAGATCGTGAGTGACCATGAGCACAGTGACACCATTACTGGCGAGCTGATGTATTACACCGTGGAAGTCCTCGACAGCCGCAGGGTCGAGACCCGAAGTCGGTTCGTCCAAAAGCAATACGGGGGTGTCACGCATCAGAGCTAGAGCAATGGCGACTTTCTGACGCATACCCTTCGAGTAGGACTTCATTGGTTGCCCTCTGGCCTCAGCTGGCAAGCTCACTGTATTAAGTGCGGCGTCCAACGCGTTTAGCGTTGGGCGCGCATGTCCCAATGACAAGAAATAATTTAGATTCTCATAAGCAGTAAGGTGCTCATATAATGCTGCGCTCTCCGGCAAATAAGCGATCTTTTTACGCACGGCATCCGACCTATGTGCAGAAGAAAGCCCCAGCACCTCAGCCGTACCGCCACTGGGTTTAAGCATGCCCATGAAAGTTAAAAGGGTTGTAGATTTGCCCGCACCATTACCACCCAGCAAGGCAAAAACTTCGCCTTGCCGAACTTCAAAAGACATGCCGGACAATACCTTTTTGTCTCCGCGTATAACCTCAAGACAATCCGCTTTAAGTGCAACATCCATTACTATTTTATCTCTTGTCTCGTTTTAAGCTGTCTCAAAAACTGTACGTTGCTGAAAGGCGCCACCAGGTAGGTGCTCCTGGCTGCACCCAAGTGTTTGAATATGAGTTGGTATAAAATTCCTCATCAAACAAGTTATTAATTTCTGCGCTCACACCCAAAGACTCCGATACCTGATAATCCGCGGCAACTCTCAGTGTAGTATAGCTCGGTAGCTCAAAAGTTGGGTGACCGAATTGACCACTTCTGTCCCCCACATAGACTAGTGTACCGATTAAGGTTAAGGGCTTGCCCCCAAACTGAGTCGCCTCGGCAATCTGAAGCGTAGCCTGATTTTCAGCGACGTTAAGGAGATTGGATCCGGCAGGTATGAAGTTGTAAGAAATATAGTCGGTATAGTCATTTAAAGTTTGTGCGTCGATATTGGCGTATGACAGCCAAACACTTGTTGATTCCGTGATGTTACCTGTGAGATCGAACTCGAAGCCTGAACTTTCAGCGGCACCTATGGCCGTTGGATTATAGTCCGCATCAAAAGTTGCAATATTAGATTGCTCAAGATCGAAGATCGCGAAATTACCGCTCAAAGCACCGCCAGCTAAAGAAAATTTCACACCGATCTCAGTTGACTCAGACAAATTTGGATCCAGACCGTTGGCATCGGTCGCGCCCGACAGCGGGCGAAAATTTTCTCCGTATACAGCATACAGGGACAGGTCATCACGCGCTTGATAGACGACGCCGAGCTGTGGAGTTACCTGAGTCTCTGAATACGACGATGCCTTGTTTGATCTTCGATTCAGCAGATTCTGATCATAGTTATCAACACGCGCACCAATTCGAAGCTCTAATTGTTCCGTTAGACTAATCTGGTCCTGAACATAAAAGCCTACCGACTCCTGAGTTTCTACTCTATTAACGTGCCCACCCAAACTCAGCCCTGATGCTGGAGAGTTTCCGTAAACTGGATTAAAGATATTAATGCTTTGATCTGTCGACCTATCCCGCAACGCAAACTGGTCGTTTTCAAATTCATCACTGTCAATGCCAATAATGACTCGGTGATTTAAGCCACCGATGTCGAAGCTCCCACTTAACTCTGCGCGTAGCATGGTATACGAAGCGTCGTAGTCACGGATTCGACTAAAGCGCCCAAAGTCCCCCGAAGCGTCTGGAGCCCTGAAGCCGTTCTCAGAGGCGAGGCCCTGCAGGGAGGTGTCTCGGGAATTGAATGCTAGCAATGCCCCCCAATTACCGTCAAAGTCATGGCGGAACTCTAATTGATGACCAAGTACATCGGCCTCTATAGGGCCATAACCTGGCTCTCCCAAAAAGCGGCTACTTGGAATCGCTCCCAAAGCCCCATTGATGGCAAGCACACCTCTGTCAAATGGCGCCTCTTGGTCACTGTACTCGAGCTCGTAAATCAGCTGAGAGTCGTCACTTATCCGCCAAGCTATCGAGGGGCTTAACATACGCTTTTCGGTTTCTACGGTGTCTCGAAAGCTTTCTGCATCCTCATAAGCTCCGACAATTCTTATGGCAATGTCTTCTGACAGCGGCGAGGTATAATCGAAGTCAACCCGGTTTGTGTTCCAACGACCTGTCGAGACAGTAACTTCGCCAGCGGTTTCAAAAGTAGGCCGCTTGGTTACCAGATTTATAGTACCACCTGGTTCTCCGCGACCATACAATGCCGCGCGTGGGCCCTTCAGCACTTCGACTGATTCTATGCCGGCGAGGTCCCGCGCACCGCCGAACCCACGTCCAGCGTTAAATCCATTGACTAAAAAGTTACTTGGTAGATTCTCATCTCCAATAAACCCGCGAATCGCAAAGCTATTCCACAAACCACCAAAATTATTTTGTCGAGAAGCAGAGGCAGATAGATCTAAAGCTTGCACCAAATCGACCACGCCGGCATTACGCAAGGTTTCCTCATCAATCGTAAGTTTTGCTTGCGGTGTTTCGAGATCATCAAAATTACCTTGATACGCTCGGCGCTGCCCTAACACGAAAATCGATTCAATTTCGTCACTCGCACCGCTCTGAGCTTGAGCTGTTGCAAAAGAAACGGGTTGTAAAAGAATGGACAACGCACAAACAGTCTTACCAAAGCTAAACCTCCTCCCAAAAGGAGGAGCGTATCTAGACTTATCCCCTCCCTCTTCCTCGTAAAGTGATAATGATGAAGCTTTTGTTGAATTCTTATTCCAATGTGTTCTCACAATATTTCCTTTCATAAGTTGTAATCAATTGCTCTTCAGGCGCAGCCAGGGATAACTATTCAAGAGAGTTGAGCAATGCGCATATAAAATGCAATGTTATATTATATCATTATGGTGCGCGGCGCACTTGTGCATGCAATGTGTTAAAACATAATTAAGCCGTGCAGATTTTTTAAAAGGTTATTGCGGGGGAGATCTTGATCTCGGAAGAACGCCGTGAACACTGAGATTTACAGCATGGCCACTCTTATTTCGACATGCCTCACCTTCGGACAAAGCAATCTCCGGGTGCTGAAGAAACAAGTCATCTTCCATATCCTGTTGCAGGCACAACGGACATTTTTCAGAATGATTTGAATCTCCCGCGCTGACATGGTGAGGGCTAGGGGTAAGAGTGGCTAACAGAACGAAGACGAGCAGACAACTTTGTGTCTTGTTGAGGATAGGCTTGGGTCGCTCGCAGCTGATGCGAAAATAATCTGAAAGAAAAGACAAAAGTCGGGGCTTCTTATTTTGGTGGTCGGACTAGATCTAGAAAGACGAGCATACAGATGAAGTAAAAAGCGTGCAAGCGAGCAGGAAGGTCCCCCTGCTCGCTTGTGCTACTGTTAGTACTCGTACCGTACCCCAACTGTCACACCACGGCCGAACTCTGGAGAGAAATTCTTTAGGAAGGAAGCGTGGTTTCGTACTTGCTCATCGAGCAAATTGTCACCCCGCGCGAACAACTTCAAATCCGATTCTCCGCCAATATCGAAATGATAGTCAGCATAAACAGATACAAGAGTGTAACCGTCAGTTCCAAGCTCTAACTGTGCAACATCATCTTGGTCGTTTACTCGCGTTACATGTAAGTGAGTACTCCAATCATTGCCAAATAAGCGGAGCTCTGACCCAAATTTTGCGGCAGGAATTCGGGGCACATTCCCGCCCGAATCAAGATCAGCATTTACTAGATCGCCGAAAAGGCTAAGAACTGCCGTGTAGTTCGACTGTTCAGCCAGAGTAAAACTGACCTTGCCCTCAAGCCCGCTGAAAGTGGCATCTTGTTGCCGATAAGCCGCGATTGGCGTCTCTTCAGCCTCTTCGCCCGTGATATCTAAGAAGATGTAATCACTGATAGAGTTGTAGTACGCACTGAATTCACCGGTAACCGGTCCTGAATTAAGCCGATAGCCAAACTCAATGTTGTTCGACGTCTCATTTTCGAGCCTAGCATTCCCGAGCTCAACAAGACCGACAGCTGCGTGAACAACTAATTGCTCTTCATCGGCATAGGTCCCACAAGTGCTCTGGTCAACGTTGGAAAATAATTCTTCTACAGACGGGGCACGCTCGGAACGTGCTACCGCAAGCATTACATTGCTGCTGTCGTTGACATCATAGAGGCCACTAGCGCTCAGACTTAAGACATCATCGTCATAGGCACAGAGACTTCCAGCATCAACTTCGGCAGACTCCCATCTCACGCCCAGTTCACCGGTGAACCGATTATTTGTGTACCTTTCAACACCAAAAATGCTGAGGTTGTTAATATCAGAAGGAGCTATGAAGGCTTCCTCGCCGGTGGCGCTAAATTCGGAATTTCCGATTTGCAGCCCGTAGACGCCTGACCAATCGCCTGTTGGAGCCCGAGTCAAGAGGAAGCGCGACTCAACTCCCTCGTTACTGTACAAAGTGCCAACTTCTGCATCGCCATCTTCGAAAAACTCAATCTCGCTATGTTGATAGTCAGTATAAGCCACTGACGCTCTGATGCTTTGAATCCAGGAATTTTGAAAGCGATACTCGCCTTTGAAGTCATACCGGTCTTGGTCAAGGTTCAAACGGACGAACTCAACCTCTTCCCCGCCATGACCGTGCTCATCTTCATGGCCGTCATCGTGATCTTCGTCATGATCTTCATCATGATCCTCGTCATGATCCTCGTCTTCGTGCTCGTCACCATGGCCGTGAGCGTGGGAGTGAGTTCCCGGCGGCAATCCATAATCGTTCTCTAAAGTGCTAACTGAGAAGCCAAAGAATCCCTGATCACCGACAAATGAAAATCCCGCCGTTCCACCTTCAGCCTCGCCGTTCGAATTACCAATGAAACCATTCGTGTTTGGCAGCTCTTCTTCGTCGTGATCATCGTGATCATCATGGTCGTCGTGATCGTCATGGTCGTCGTGATCGTCATGGTCGTCGTGATCGTCATGACTGGCTTCCATGAAGGCCTTTGTCAGCTCCTCGAGACGTTCAACTGCCACCTCATCTATGGCAAAGCCGTCGATATTTACATTGCCGTTTTCACGAGTGAAAGCATCCACGTGAAAGCCGATATTGCCTACCGACCCATCGAGACGAAAGACCGTCTTATTTTCGTCGTTAACTGAGTTATAGTTTTGCTCCAATTGAAAACTGGTATCGGCAGACAGCTCCTCTGGAATTCGATTATCTATCACGTTCACAACGCCACCAACCGCGCCGCTACCATAAAGCAACGTCGATGGGCCTCGAACAATTTCGAGACGATCAGCCAAAAGCGGCTCTACGCCATTTCCATGATCCGGACTGACGTTTGAAGCATCAGTCAAAGTTAGTCCGTTTTGCAACACAGCAACCCTATTCCCCGTCTGACCCCTAATTATGGGCTGACCAACCCCAGTGCCAAACGACGCATTATTAACACCTATTTCATTCTTGAGGGTGTCACCGAGAGAATTGGTAACCTTCTCCCTTAACTCCTCACCCGTTATGACAGTGATTGGCAGCGCCGTATCAGCCTGAGATTCGCTGAAAAGCGATGTAACAATGATTTCATTGATTCTCGCCTCTTCATGACGAGGCTCCTCGTCTTGAGCAGCAACGACGTTTGAGGCGGTTCCCAGCATTACTACACTGGCTAATTTGATTGGAAATATGGTTTTCACGGGAGTTCCCTCCATTAAGCTTCAAAAACCTAGTAGTCTTAGACGCGCAAGCATAGGGCAAGCCCTTGACTATGAAATAGGTAATAACGGACAAGTCAGTGACAAGTCGGAAAATTGAACAGGGCTGAAGCTAAGCGAGGGGTGGGGCGCGGGCGCGGATGATCAGATTGCTAAAGGGGGCCCAGTCGGGTATGACAAATTTTGAGAATTCCGAGTTGATGAAATGCGAATCCGCCTGACTCTGATCGACGGCAACATCACCATCGGTGCTGAGGTTTAGACAGACATCGCATTCAGCCTGTAGCCGCAAATCACTGTCGTGAATATGGGATAACCCCGCCATCTGTGCTGTAAGAAATAGCAAGCTCACGCAGGCAAGCAGCGGTTTCGCGGCTCTACGGAGAAATACGACTTCTGTCTTAGTGGCAGAATCTCGGCAAGATGACAGTTTCATAGCACGCCGAGTATCAGTTACCGTGTAAAAGGTGTCAAGACTCAGGCCTGTGCTAGTGCTGCCGAAAAAACCTCAAGCGCGGGCAGCCCGACGACGTCCTGACCGGCCAGCGCCAATTCTTGCCGCGGAACCACCCCCAGCGATTCGTCCAGTGTCTCAAGATGTTTATTCTCCTGCGCGCGCCTCGCTGCCAGAAATTCACCCTGCTGCTCCGGGAAGCGTTTGTTTACCACCAAGCCGCCGACCGTTACGCCTATCCGGCATAGCTGTTGATGCAGTTCGATGGTTTCAAGCACCGGCAGACGTTCAGCTGCCAGCACAATGACAAAGCTGGTGAGATCTTTATCGGACAATGTGTCTCGCAAGTGCCCAAATTTGTGCCGTCGCCGCAGGAGGATCTGACGGATGCGGCTTTCTTTTTCCTGCTCTACCATGTCTGCCCCGCCGACGGTCTTGTCCTGCATGCTGGAGTCCCTGCCGAGATCTCTGACCACCTCGGCAAAGCGATCAGCTTTTTCACGACGCTTGATCAACCCTTCAGTCCATGCAGACATCATCTCCGGCAGCACCATCAATCTCGCGGTATGGCCAGAAGGTGCCGTATCGAACACAATGAGATCATAACTGCCGATCCCGTCCTGAACGATATCCGCGATGCGCTCCAGCAAGGCCGCTTCATGCATCCCCGGCGCATCGCGAGACAGCGCCATATGCTTGTCAATTTCTCCGTGCTGGGTCACAGGCATCAGTTGATGCAGAGCTTGGCTGACTTCCTTGATGTGGGTTTCAACCGATTCATTCGGATCTAGCTCGATGGCTTCCAGCCCTGCCGTGATACGAACAGGGCTGGGCCCGACTGGACGGGCAAACAGATGGCCAAGATTATCCGCAGGGTCAGTTGAAACTAGCAGGACCTTGCCGCCGAAGGATAGTACCTTTTGCGAACTGGCTAGATCTAACAGCAACTGATGTGATCCATAGGGGACCGTTCCATACCCATTCGGATGTGCCACTCGTGAAAGCGGTCGTACACAATCGGCAACAATTCCATCGTGTAAAAAGCCGCAGGATTTTGAATACCCATACTTTCCGCGAAGACCAGAAGCATGAACAGGTCGTCCTCGTCACGCTGGGCACGGGCGAATGACCGCCGGTAGGGTGTAACGTAATAGGCATGCAGCCCTTCTTCAAGTTTGGCAAGCAAGCTTTTTTCTTTCTCTCTTTCCTTCCGTTTTCTCACTGTGACACGCTTTGTCTCCGACTCGTGCTGTCTGACCCGATACGATGTCCGCGCGACTCTTGGTTGTGCGCTGGTCTGCTCCCTGAGGATCATCCGTTCCCCAGGCCTTTCCCCGCGCTTTATCTACGCTTTCTCTGGGATTGCTCGACCCTTATCCGCTGGCCTTAAGGCCGCTTTTTTTTCGCACCCGATTCAGGCTAGCCTGTTTTGGATCAAGTGGCAAAGGCCGATAAAATTCCATGCGGTCTTTTGGCTCAGAGATTAAGCCACTTCAACTTGAATGGTTTCAGTCATCTCCCTGACCAGACACTCGCGTTAAACACGATACACTGCAGCCGCCCGCTTCACCACCGCATCCACCTGCGAGTTTGCCATCGTGGAAAACAGGGAACTAGCCGCAACGTTGAGCAGTGCGCGAGAGAAAGCAAAGCGCATCTCTAGCGACACTTTGGAGGCCTCCTCACTGAGCGCTTCAAAGCGCCATGCCGCAGAGAATTCCGTGAAATCCCCTTCTATCAGCGTCATAGCGATTTTATGCGGTCGTTCCAGTGTATTACGGGTAGTCAATCGCTGTTCAACACCGGCGGCCCCGAGCTGCAGCTCACCTACCAGTTCACTTTCCGTCACCTCAAGCACTCGTGCCCCGCGGCAACCGGGCATAAAGCTGGGATAAGCCTCGATGTCGTTCACCAGATCAAACATCTGTTCGGCAGAGTGATTAACCAGAGCGCTACGCTGTATGTGCTGCATGAATCTGGGTCAACTCAGGTAGATCTGGTTAACGGTGCTCAGAAAGACCACCAGCAGCACGACCGGAATCACCGTGCCCAGTGAAAAATTGATGTACTTTTTCAACCAGGACTCAGCGTAGCTGTCATCGCCGACGACCAGTTCCTCCGTCAGGCCGCTGAACTTCCAGCGGTAGGCGCAAAACAGGCAAACGGTGAAACCGACAAAAGGCAGAATGGTTTCGTAGAATACATCAGAAATCAAATCAAAAAAGGATTTGCTCACTCCACCATAACTGGTGAAGTTGGTAAAGAAGTCAGAAATCCCCAGTGACATGGTTGCCGGAATAGCAAAAAGGGTCAGCAGCCCTGCCTGGAACAACACGGCTTTCTTCCGGGACATCCCCAACTCATCAATCCAGCAGGCAATGGGTATCTCGATAATCGACACCATGGAAGTGAGTGCAGCGAAGAAAACCAGGACGAAAAAGATCGCCGCAACAACACTAGCACCGACATATCCGACAGCGTCCTGCATGGAAAGAAAAATTTGGGGCAGGAAATCAAAAATTAGTCCAACGCTACTGGTGGACAGATCATCGGTGTTGGTATTCGGATCGAATGCAAAAATAGCCGGTAAAATTAATAACCCGGCGCAAAAGGCAATGGCAGTGTCAGCCACTGCGACCATGCGTGTCGACTCAGCGATATTGTCGGTCCGCGAAAAATAAGAGCCGTAGGTTATAAGTATGCCCATGCCGAGTGACAGCGAGAAAAACGCTTGTGACAGGGCGCCATTAACCGTGGCAAGTGTCAATCTGCTGAAATCCGGGACCAGGTAATACCGAACACCGCTGAATGCATTATCCAGTGTCAGCACAAAGCCCACCAGGGCGATCAGCATCACGGCAAGCGTTGGCATCAGCACTCGAGCCAGACGTTCTATCCCGCCCTTCACTCCGCCCAGCAGGATGGTGAACATCACCAGCAGCAAGACCACGAGATATCCGAACAGCGACGGTCTCGCCACCACTTCCCCGAAATTGCCGGGCTGGGAGATTCCCGCCAGATTTCCAGATGCGATTTCCTTGATGTAAACCACCAGCCAGACGGTGATCACCGTATAAAACACAGCAATCATGAACGGCGTGAGGATCGCCAGCATGCCAGCAAGTCGCCAGTGCAGCTGACCGCCAGACAGTTCCGAAAACGCACCGACCGGGTTTCTCGTTGTGCGCCTGCCCATAGCTATCTCGGCCATCATCACGGGATAGCAGATAAAAGCAATGAAAAGCAGATAGATAAAAAGAAACGCAGCTCCACCATTCTTAGAGGCCATTACTGGAAACGCCACCAGGTTGCCGAGCCCCACAGCGGAGCCCGCAGCCGCCAGTATAAAACCCAATTTTGAGCTGAACTGCCCTCTTTCCTGGCCCACCGAACCCCCTAATTCCCTCAGCTTTTGCTTATCATTGATGTTGAGAACGATAAGATTCTATCAATCGCCAAGCGGAAAGGACAATCACGGACCATGAGCAGCCCTCAGGAGATTCGCGTGCTCGCCGCTGGAACGCGCTATACTTGCCCTATGGCCAAATCCAAGAAAGCAAAAGTCCCTGACAATACAATCGTGCAGAATAAAAAAGCACGTCATGACTATTTCATCGAGGATACTTTCGAAGCCGGTGTCGCTCTGCAGGGATGGGAAGTTAAAAGTCTGCGGGCAAAGAAATCCCAGCTTACAGACACCTACGTGCTCGTCAAGGACGGTGAGGCATTCCTGCTCGGATGCCACATCACGCCACTGGATACGGCCAGCACCCATGTGGTTGCGGACCCTACCCGTACGAAGAAGCTGCTACTGCACAGAAAAGAACTCGCGCGCCTTTTCTCTGCCACACAGCAAAAAGGATACACCTGCGTGTGCACAAAGCTTTACTGGAAGAGCCATTTAGTTAAAGCGCAAATCGCTCTGGCCAAAGGCAAGCAGGCACACGATAAACGCGCTACCTTGAAAGATAGGCAATGGAATATCGACAAACAACGATTGGTACGCCACAACAACCGGTAAACATCATTCAGCAGAGGCCAACACTATGAGCACTAATTTGAGCACCAACAACCAACTGGCGACCTACTCTTTTGAAGAAGGGATCTCCACGATAACGCTCGATGACGGCAAGGCAAATGTCATGTCCGTGCAGATGCTTGAGGAAATAAACGCGGCGCTCGATGATGCAGAAAGGCAAGGCGGCGTGGTGATTCTGTCAGGTCGCGAAAAAATGTTTTCTGGCGGATTCGATCTGAGCGTGTTTAAGGCCGGGGACAAGGAACAAACTTATACCATGCTAAGTAACGGCGCGCGCCTCGCAGAGCGCTTGTTGAGCTTTCCGCTTCCCATCATCACTGCCTGCAGCGGTCACGCTGTCGCCATGGGAATTTTCCTGCTGGTGTCAACAGACTATCGTATCGCCGTCGAAGGTGGCTCAAAATTCGCTGCCAACGAAGTGGCCATCGGTATGACGGTGCCTCACTTCGCCATTCGCGTGCTGCGTCAGCGCCTGACGCCTCAGCAGCTGAACAAGGCAGTAAATTTTGCGTACTATTTTTCAACAGAGGAAGCACTCGAAGCTGGCATTATTGACGAGCTTGTCCAGCCAAGCGCGTTAATGAGCACGGCAAAACAGCGTGCCCAAGACGCACTTAAGTTAGACGCAGCTGCACATACCAGCAGCAAACTGAGGATGCGCGAAACTTTGTTACAAGAGATTTCTTCTGACATCGAGAGAGATTGCGAAGGCTGGAAATGAGCCTAACCTGAAAACGCCAACAACTTGCACCGGCTGCCAGGTTGTCTCATTACGTGTTATAGTAGATCATCTTTGGGGGCGATTCGGATTCGACGCCGGTATCAACACCTGGGGTGCATGTCGAGAGGGTAGTGACTCTCGTAAATCAATCGCTGCAACTTTATAGTTGCCAACGACGATAGATACGCTCTAG
>Ga0163109_10001013_pt1 | contig 22283 bp, 21 predicted proteins | sample CRUFie1St13metaG_FD_108704 | JGI IMG/M metagenome (GOLD analysis project Ga0163109, IMG submission 108704) | Marine microbial communities from the Costa Rica Dome - CRUD Field 142mm St13 metaG | ecosystem: Environmental > Aquatic > Marine > Oceanic > Photic zone | place: Costa Rica: the Eastern... | reverse complement strand
TGCCCCCGGTACCGCTCAGTACGTCCTTTACGACGAGGGTACTCTCCCTGCCATGAAGGGGTCGACTCGTTTCCTGGCTCCGCTTAGCATAGCTGCAGGGGCCTTTGACGACATAAACTTCCGAATCGTCGGAGCGGACACCGTTGATTGTACGGGTGCAGCTGCAGCCACAATCGCACCATCCGGTGCTACCCCCTACACCGCCTCCACCCTGGCTGTTGAAGTTCAGTCCAAGATGCAGGATGCTGTGGACGCAGCCTGGGCGGCTCTCGCTGGTCCTCCCGACGCTGGCCTTTCTCCGCTTATTCTGGCGGAAGCAGACTCCAACGGACGGATCGCCATAAAGGTCATCCCTCAGTCCGATTCTCCTGCCAACCTCGGTGCGGTTCTGGAGTTTGTCTCGGACGCCTCGGCTGGTGGGGCTGCAGAAGAAGACTTCTGCGTTCTCGCTGGGTTTGATATAGCGGGCTCTGGTGGAGCACAGGCCAAGCTCCACAACGACCAGATCGCTACCCACTTCGAAATCGCTGGTCCCCCGGCTCTTGTTGGCTACGACCGGATTCTTCTCACCAACCGGATCACCCCCGGTCAGGCAACCGATGGAGAGTTCGTCCTGAGCCAGTGCCAGCTGAAGGTGTTGGGAGGCACGGGTGCTGACCAGGCTGGCCTCACCGCCAACGAAGAGGCAGAGGCTGGAATTCGTGCAACCATCATGGAGCCCACCCTCTTCGGAGAAGTGGGGCTCTCCGGTGGACAGGACGCTGCTGGTAACCCTGTTGTGACCTTCTACGCGGCTGGGGGTACCACTCCTCAGAACAACGTGTTCAAGTTCACCTTTGAGGGCACCCCGGTCACTGTCGAATTCGCCCAGGAGGACGGCGCGACGGCCATCGCCTCCGGTGGTTCTGCCGATGTTCCTATTACCGACCCGAGCGGTGCGGCGGCTGGTCCGATCATCACTCAGATCGCTGCTGCTATGGCGACGGCTGGGCTCGGTGCGAGCGCTGGGGCAGTCATCGCTGCTGGTCTTATTCAGCAGGAAGGTGCTGGTATCCGGTTCCGGGGCAGTTCTTCTGCTTCGGCCTCCAGCATCGTGATAGGCACCGGAAGCGCCAACTCGGTTCTCGGGTTCAGCGATGGGGACGTCGCTTACCGGTCTGACCTCTCGGTTGAGACTCTGGTTAGTGGACTCATGGCTGCTTCCGCCTTCAGTGCTGCTGGTCTGGCAAAGACCGTCAGCGACGGGGCCAACGCCAACTACCTTTACATCCAGAGCCGGGGTGGCGCTGGGGCAGGAACCACTTCCAGTGTGGCTTTTGAGGCCAGCACGGCACTCCGACCTGGGGTTGGCCTCGGTATCACGGCTGGTGACGGAAACGTGGGAGAAGCCGCAATAGACGGTTTCTTCGTTACCTCTTCCGACACTGTGTCCGGTTCCGGAACCGCGAACACTTCGGTGCTCAACACCGGCACTGGACAGGATGGTAAGGTTGGACAGACCTATCGCGACTCCGTGACGGGTCTGACTTTCACCATCCTTCCTCGTGCAGGCGGAGCTGCTTACCCCACTGGGGCAACCTCCACCATCACGTTTAAGGTCCGTAACAACGTCACCACGGACAGTAACTTGCCCGTGAACACACTTCCGGGTGTTGAACTTTACGTTGCAAACACAAGTGGTGTGGTTGCTACTGACTCCGCTGCAGTTGAGACCTACGAGAAGGGAGGTAACCAGCCTTCTGTCGGGGACGTGTACTACGTTTCCTACAACTACTCCAAGCAGGACTTCTCTACTCGCTTGTACACCAAGCTCAGCACAATAGAAGCTGCTTACGGTCCCAAGAGCACTGAGTTCCCGGTTTCTCTTGCTTCCTACCTCTCCATCCTGAATGGCGCGGTTATAATAGCAGTGAAGCAGGTCAAGAAGGACACTGACACGGATGCAGATGGAGTCAACGACGACGCCAGTGTGGACGCCTACACCGCCGCCATCGATGAAGTTGAAGGGGCTCTCCCCGGAGGGTCCTTCCCGTCCTACATCGTCCCCCTTCGAGGTGACAGTCTCACTCTGTACCAGTACCTCGCCAAGCACTGCGATATCCAGTCCAGCATCAGGTACCGCGCAGAGCGCACCGCGATTTGCGGTCTGTCTGCAGGGACCCAGCCTCGCGAGGCTGGCGACACGGCCCAGGCAATAGGACGTAGCCGCTTCCGCCTCCTCTACCCGGATATAGCTACCCTCAGCATTTCCAGGGCAGACGGCAACACCGACACCTACTTGGTGGACGGGACCTACGTGGCGGCAGCTTGGGCAGGTAACCGTGCTGCTCCCACCATCGACGTGGCTACTCCCTGGACCCGTGGGCGTCTGGTAGGGTTCGACGACCTTGCCCGTAGCCTCGACCCGGTTCAGCAGAATCAGGTCGCGGTCAAGGGACTCACGGTCTTCTCCCAGAGGCAGCGGATCATCGAGTGTCGCCATGGTCTGACAACCGATATGACCAACGTCCTGACCAAGACCCCGACCGTGATCACCATCGCGGACGAAGTCCAGCAGCAGGCCCGCGTCACACTCGATAGGTTCGTCGGTCAGAAGTTCCTTGATGGACTCACCACCCAGATTGAGGGACAGCTTTCAGCCACCCTCAAGGATTTGGTGAAGGCGCAGATCATCAACGCCTTCACTGGAGTTTCTGCCGTTACTTCTCCCGATGATCCGACCGTGGCAGAGGTCGAGGCTTACTACCAGCCCGTCTTCCCGCTGCTCTACATCGTCGTGACGTTCAACCTCCGGTCCTCTCTCTGACGTGAGTTACCGTTAGGTTCTTTATGACCCGGTTAAGATAACCTTCTTAACCGGGTCACTAATATGAAACGTATTACCGCTTCAGATCGTAAAACCCTTATTCGTCTTGCTTCCAATATGGAGAAAGGCTCTAAGGGCCGTAGAGCCATCCTCGCCGGTCTGGGTAAGGTCTCAGATTACGACTACTCCCTGGTGGACTTCGGCAGATCCGAAGATATGCAGAAACACAATATGGGATGGGCTCGGAAAGCCTTCGATAGAATCCCCGGATTTAAGCAGGAGTACTCCAGATACGCTGTCAGCGGGGTTCTATCCGACGATTCGATTCTTCCTTCTTGGGCCCACGGCAACCGGGTGGTTATTACGGCTTACATCGGCAACGAAAATGTGGGTGTGAGCGTCAGTAGTATGCACGGCTACGGGGAAGCGAGAAAAGAACTTGGGGCTCATGACAGTAATCTGAAGACTTTCAAATACGTCAAGGACCCCGATGGTAGAGTCCGGACGGTTCCAGTCGATGATCCGGTCCAGGTAATCTACGAAGGGGCTCAGGAAGCCCTCAAGAAGTTCCGAAAATTGCAAGTAACTCCCCTCGACCCCCTCAAGTGGCAGAGGTTCAAGAGGATGGACTACCGCGATTGGGCGCGAATCAAAGGTAGGAGCGAGGTTGTCGAAGAGCTGGGCAACTATCCCGAGTCTTTCACCAGGTGGTACTGGGACAAGAAAGAAGGATACGTTTGGTCCCACGTCTTCGACCAAAACGAGGCATTCCAATCCCACGTCATTCGCCGTTCTCCAAATGCTTTCAAATCCCTAAGTGACGCGAAAGACGCAGCTAAGGAGCACAAGAGGAGTGGCGGATACCGGTAGCTTTATTATTCCGGTCAAAACCCTACAAACCTACAAGTGAGAGTAATATGTCCCTTAACGTCACCGCATCCGATAGAAAGTCCCTTATTCGTCTTGCTGCCTCTCTCCCTGCGAGAGACGAACAGCGTCGAGAGATTCTCAGGATACTGTCTGGTACAAAGAGGACAGCCATGATAGCAGAAGATGACAGAGGGGACGAGTACGAGATAGAAGAACTCGAACCGAGAGTAAAGGATACCATCAAGGAACTTGAATCTTTGCTCAAGAATTCCAAGGATTTCCTGAAGAAGCTCCAGTCAGGGAGTCTCAGAAACAACGACTCTTTCTTGGACTTCACCCCCGCTATGGACGATGGCTACGACCGAACTGGTCCCATGGAAATAACGATAGTGGACTGACCCCTCCCCCCACCCATCCAACCCCCACCCATCCAATAGGAAACCTACAATGAAGAATCTCACCGCATCTGATCGCAAGTCTCTGATTCGACTCGCTTCTTCGCTCCCGAAGGGATCACCTGAGCGCAAGGCTATCCTGGCTGGACTAGAGAAGAAGGCTGCTTCTTACGCGATCTATCAGTACCCTATCGAAATCGAAGACACTTACGACCTCCGGAATTTGAAGAAGTTCAGCTACGCTTTGGATCTTGGTAGAAGCCTTCTTCTCCTCGAAAGAAGTATGTCCGTCGACGACGCCATGGCCTTCCTCAACAAAGAAGAGCATGGTTTCGGTGAGGACGAATGGAAGGCAGAAATGATGGACGCCTACGGCATCGACCGCTGGGAAGACCTGGAAGTCGAGCGTCTCTGAGGACGACGAGTTTCTGGACTTCACTGAGCCGATAAACATCGGGTATGATGCAGCTGGTCCCAGCACGGTGCGGATAGAAATGGGCTGAGCCGTTAGACTGCCTATCAGGTTACCGGGGTAGAATACAAATAAGATTGTATCTCGGAGATAGAAACCATGGCCCAGGACTTCGGAAACGGCGTTAGCCGAACACTTTCGGCCAAAAGTCGCCAGTTCCTGCAGACTGTGTGGCAGGCTTCCAAGCCCCCTCTGGACTCTGAACTCAACCTCGTAGCCCAGATAAGCAACGAACAGTTGAGGGAAGCAGTTCAGTCAGAAATGCACTCTGGGTTCGTAATGGACCCATGTTCGGCTGAGTCCTCTTTCGTTACCAACCCAAACTGGAGCAACTGGTTCAAGTTTGGTAACCCAGGGTCTGGTACTGCCCCCTTCTTGTGGGCCAACGTAAACGGTTGGATAATTCCTGTTTCTGGCTCCTCGGTCGCAGAGGGCGACCCCAGCAACCGCGTGAATCTGTTCCCTCCTCCCGCCACCGATGCACGTATAGACTTCGTGTTTCTTGAGGTGTGGCAGGCCCAGGTCGCCCCCAACCCCAGCACCGTCAACAAGCCCTCCGCTTCCACTCTTTACAAATACGGGAACGTTAAGTACGGCGGGACCAATATAAACGACGATATTCAGGACCCAACCATAGGTTTTGAGACTACGGAGAGGGTTCAGCTCCAGTACCGCATTCGAGTGGTTGGTAGTGGCACCGGACTCGGGGACTCAATAGACCTCGCCCAATTCCCAGATGGACTGGACGACCCCAATATCATAGCTCAGGGCTCTCAGGTTTCCCCCGTTGCTGGCTACACCTTCTCCAACATGGGGGAGGAGCTTGGGGATAAGGGGCTGTGGAGAGCAGGAAACGGCGACGAAACCAGTAGATCGGACCTTGGGTCCGTGGATGGTTATACTTATGCCATTCCTGTCTGTGCTGTCTTCAGGCGCAATTATGGCCTTTTCAAGGCCATAGACACGGGGAACGCCAATCAGAACGGGTCATTTGACCGAAACCCTACCTCCGGTGCCATAACTGACCCCGTTCAGTCTGCCAGGACCCTCACTCCGGTGACCTTGGTTGGGGATTTGGCGGAGGATTTCACAGGTCTGGTATCGGTATCTGGTCTGGCCGATTCGGGTCTGGACAACGTCAACATACTGTGGTCTTCCACTGTCCTCATGGTGGGTGACGAGATCCTGACTATAAGTGCGGTTGACGCTTCTGCTGGAACCATAACTGTGGACTCCAGGGGGCGGTTTGGAACCCAGGCTACTTTGCACGAGGCCGGTTCATCTTTTGGGTTCTACACTTTCCGTCCCGATGGGAAATTCTCAGACCAGATTGACAGTAGTGACATTCTGGACCTTCGCAGGTCTGTTACACTCGGTGAATGGTCTTACGAGTCCGTACTGAAGCATAACCTCGGTAAGCTCTTGAGTGGAAACCTCAAGTCTTCCTACAAGCAGGGTTCCGGGACCGACACCCAGGGTACCCGCATCATAGAGGTTGACTCCCTCCTCGGCAGAGGTGCTGGTTCTCTCCCTCCCCAGACTGAGCAGCTCGACGGTTTTGACGGGATTCGGACAGTTTTTTCTGATTCCGCTTGCGTACAGAACCACATTTCTCTCGCTTTGGTTCCCGACTCCGGGTCTGTAAACGCTTCCACTAACTGGGAAGTGGCTGCTGACTTTGACGTGAGCGGGTTCATCCCAAGCGGAAATTCCACTTGGGAAGACGGTACGGTTATCCGTTTGTTCATAGGTGGTTCCAGTGGACAGGACGGGGCCAGAAAGACCTCGGCTTCCGCTGATACTTTTATGAGGTTTGTGGGGCCGAGAGAATACTGGCTGTCTCGTGACCAGATGCCCGTGGCAACCCCAGACTCTTCCAATTTGGGCAACCAGACCCCGTTCCTTATGAGGTTCATAGGAGACTCCAGCACTGCCCCACAGACTTGGAGCCAGCCAGCTGGTAGGACGGAGATCCCGGCTCAACACCCTGGACCTATGTTCCCTCTTCCAGACCAAGGATACCTTTATCCTTACGCTGTTCTTGGAGGAGTGGTTAACTCCGAACTTACTGAGAGTGCCACTGCCGTTACCCACGTGGCCGGTCCTGTGATGGAAGTGGAATTCACTGGTCAGAACTTCGATGCTGTTGGAGCTTGGGTGAAGAACCCCGCTTCCCCCAGGACCTCTTCTCTGGATGGCGTTTCCAAGACCCTTCTGCACGGGAAGAAGAATCTGTACGATATGCTCACAAAGGGGGGAACGGACGTAACCGGAAATTCCAGTGAGCTGTACCTATTTCTGACTGGTGGAACCACGGATTCCGGACTTTTCAGGGTCATTGGTGCCGGGACCACCAGTTATACCTCCAACGCTGCTACGGCTCCGGACAGAGTCAGGGTTGATCCTGTGGGAGTGGGGTCCTCTATCTCCCTCGGAGAAACTGTAAACGCAGAAATCCGGTCTTTCCACACCAATACTGAAGACAATATAGGGTCTTCCAGTGCTGCCGTGGTCGTGGTTATCACCGACATTCAGGGCTTGAGAGGAGGAGCTACCAACCCTTGGGCTGGTTTGGTAGGGGGAACCACCATTTCGGGAGAAATGGTGCTGGACACCAGCGTACTCTATGGTCCCAGCCGTGGGGCCATGGCTCGTGTTCCAGACGACTTGCTGAGATTCGCCATTTTCAACCCCGTTGGAACCAACGTTCTCAGGGAGTCCCCGGAGAACAAAGACCCCAGCCCCGCCGACATAAGGGGCAGGACCGGCTCACCGGAAGACGAATATTACTACGGTTCCCAACCCCTTATGTCCTGGAATAGGCTTCAGAGTTTGGGGCTCAGCGCACCTGCAGCCCCCCAGTACGGGGAGGAGCGTTATAACTTTGAAACCTCCAGGGAGTCCGAGCTTTTCCTGGACGGGGGCTCCAAAACTGTAGTATTCAGACCTTTCCGACAGGTTTCTATGGCCCTCCCAATCAGAAGGGCCGCTGAAATCCAAATACCTTCCAATTATTTGGATGGAGTAACCCCAATCGACGGGGCTGGGCTTTTCACCGACACGGACATATATGACGTTCCCCTGGAGTACATGCCCCGGTTTGGTCGTCAGGACATTCCGGTCAGGCAGAACGCCGGAACCAATGGCCCCTACTTTGGTATAAACCATCTGTTTAGCGATACCCCCACCACCTCTGATGTTACGAGAGATATAATCGGAGGCACTTCTGCGGGGCTACCTCTAAAGGTTGTGACCGGCACTTCTACTGGGTTTGACTACGGTTATTGGGATTCCCCCAACAACAGTTATCAGGGTCGGATCTACACAGACGTAAACGCCAGGTCCACTGATATCAACAAGCCCATGAGGGGTATTCAGCTTCCCCCCTACCTTGGTGTGGCCAGAGTGTACGGGGTCTATGAGAAGGGAGACTATGACGTCAACGGTTCAGCTTGGCTTAATGGTCTCGGTTTTACCCCTGATACGGGTGTGGCAAAAGGCACCAACCTCCTCAGGACCAATGCCGATAAGCAGACTCTCTTCATCGTGAAGGACGGGGCTGCAGACGTCATGGCTGCAGACTCCGATGCCCACACATACGTGGTACCAGAGGAAGCGATAGACATTTCTCTCCACCCCTCCTATACTGCAGGCCAGAAATTCGAGGATCTTGAGTACGTGGTGGAAGTGGCAGTATTCGGTTTCTCCCAAGGGTTCATAAACAAGAACAACTACGTTCTTAGCAGAGGGGCTTATACTAGCAACCGACTTATCAGTGATATAAGGATGGTCATTCCCACCGCCATGCCAGGTGGAGTACTTGGTTACTCGGCTTACCAGCGCACAGTTTACCAGGGTGACCCCTTCATGACTCGGAGTGCGGTTACCCTGCAGACTGCTGACTATCGGAGCAGGCATGGTCAGATACCAGTTTCTGACGCATTCGCCCTCAAGGCCCCGCTGCAGCAGTATGACACCAACAACGACCAGATCCCGGAGATCCCCAATGCTCGTGGGTTGAGAATTCTTTCCACAGTTGACTTCTGGACCACCCTGGGGACTGGAAAGGTCGGTGGAAAGGTGTTCCCCGGAACGGTCACCGACTCGGGATACCTGGAGAGCACAGGTGGTAGGATTCCTGGGTCTTCCACTGACAACCAATTCCAGCCTCACGCCAGAACTCTCAGCGAGGGACAGCCTGAAAATGGCAATTACGCCAGTCTGGAAGTCATTATCTCGGATAATTCTGTTGTTTCTGGTACCGTCATCGCATTCGAAAGAGGAACGAGCGGTATTACCCTGACAGAAGGGGTGGACTGGACGGCAGGAGCTTCAGCCACAGAATCTGTGGAAGCTCTTAGCGAGGCCATCAACAATGTTGGGACAACGACCGGATTGAGCCTCCGCAACGAGTACAAAATCAGGTCTTACCCCTATGGGTCTGCTTTGGTAATCCAGTCCGTGATTCCGGGTTCCTCTGGGGAAGACACTTTCGTCACTGCGGGTGACACGAGTGCATACAGGCTGCGTTCTGGTCTTGCCTCTTATTCTTCTATACCTACCCGGCTCCCGTTGTCTGGTGGAGAAGATATCCCCGTCAACGCTTCCAGGATCCCTTCTGCTTCTACTCCCGTTAGAATAACCGGAATGACAGATAGGCTTCCCCTCGGGATCCTGGTGCAGGACTCAGACTTTCTTGGGGAGGACCCTCTCCGTCAGGGGGTGTCTTATTCCATAAAGTCGGGAGGGGGCGCTCAGTCCACCACTGAAGTTTCCACTTTCTTCGGTGATTCCCAGGTACCCTCAGAAAGACTGCACGGGGCAGGAGGGGAAATGGGAATGGCGGACGGCGCGATTCTTTCCTACACAGCTTACAACGCTGTTTCCGCTCCGGACGGCACTCGTAGATTCCGAGTTTACCGTGGAGGAGGGTCGGTATACGTTCTCTCTCCGGAGGCGGCTGGAGGTCCGGTGGACTACTCTGCCGGTGGACTCTCTGAGGGGGACCAGCCTGTGGTGAAGGGGGCCATCCTGACAGGGAGAGCTTATCTGGTTCACAATTCTTACGAGGACGCGTTTGCTGGTACTTCTGTTCGGTCTTATGGTGACGAAGTGCAAATGGTGGTTGTAACCTCTGCCGTATACGGAGAGGGGGCTGGGTGCGAACACGGTTACGCACTTGATGGTATAATAAGTCCCACGGATTACGGTAAGGGTTACTCAGCTGCCGACCGGTACAGGCTGGAAGGCAAGCCAATGGTCAAGTCAACAAATGCCATAATGGACCCCAATATCCCCCTCATTCCTTACCCGCCAGAGGACCCCGCAGACGACGACCCGTGTGCGTAGACCCCCCGCTTGTCCATTAGCTTTCGAACGGTCTTTTTGATGCCAGGGTTCACTTTTAGAACTTCTGGCATCAGTTCGTGTCTGATACGATTCCTCATATAAGAAATGTCGGCGTTGCTGGGGTCTTCGATGAAGGGGACCCCTTTCCTTTCGCACCACTGGATGAAGCCCATCTTCTCGGTGTGTAGAAAAGGCCGAATGTAGGGACCCCTAACCTCCGGAATCAGGGCCGGGTTCCCGTGCATGCACGTGAACAGCCAATTCTCTACAGCGTCACCAAGGTGATGGCACGTGACTACCTTCCTTTCCCCCCGGTTGGCTTCGAAGAATTCGTAGCGGTTCTCACGCCAGAAGTCTTCTTTGGAGCGACCGGGGGTCATTTCCTTTTCCAGATGACCTACAACCAAGGGGATGCCGTGTTGGGAGCAATAACTTTCCACCAAGGACTGAGATTTATCGGCAAAGGGAGTCCCATGGTTCATGTGGAGGACCAGGATATCCCTTCCCGGACGCCTGAGAAAATCCAAACCAGCCATGCTGTCCGCTCCCCCGGATACGGCTACGGCTACTTCATGTGGGACGACGTTCTTGACCCTAAGGTGGTACTTTTTCATACCCGACTCCGTTAAGGGGTTTATACAATTCTTGAAAGTGGAACAAATTCTAAGAGGAAGCTATGCCCCGCAATATCACCGCATCCGATAGAAAGTCACTGATCCGACTCGCTTCTTCCCTCCCAAAGGGTTCCCCTGAGCGTAAACAGATCCTTCGCTTGGCTATGACCCCTGCCGAGGCTTCAGACAGAGACAAGAGACTCCATGCTGCAGCCTACAAACTGGGCGAGGGGTTCGCGGGCTACAGGCATGTGGCCGAAGAAGTCGCCAAGGCTATGAAGGGGCTGTACCCCATGCTTGCTAAGAAGGTCCTTGAGGGGTATGAGGCGGGGCAGGGAGCCCTGGACGACTCGTACGACCTCTTCGGGTACTAACCAGTCATACACAAAAAAGCCCCCCGCCAGGATTCTGACGGGGGGCTATGATTAGGGTAAGGGTGGGACTCGGCAGGTTTCATGGGTGCTTACTTACTACCTCGCACCTCTGCCGAATTCCTTCGATTCACGAGCCTGTCGACCGACTCGCTTCACCCCGCTTCCCTCAAACGGGGGTTTCTTCCTCTGCTAACTGTGGTTCAGCCCTTGGTAGTTGCATTCGGCTTCACCCAAGGAAGATTTGATAAATGGTAGGGAGTCTCGGGCTTGAACCGAGGACCTTGCGGTTATGAGCCGCGTGCTCTGACCAACTGAGCTAACTCCCCATATTCTGGTTACAAGACTTTACCCGGCCCTTTCGGGATCCTATCCTCTTCCTTTCGGAAGAAGTGATGTGTCGTAGGGGCTTCATTTCTCCATCCTCCATCACAGCCATGAACCTAACGGTTCTGGTGTCTCCGGGTTTGGAATTCTTGTCCAGTTTGATTCCCCTATCTTCCAATTCCTTGTTGCTGAGGACTGACTTGATGGACCAAAGGTGTATGCCCTTGTGGGCGTACCTCCCGTTATAATACGGGCCACGTGATATGTTCCATCCGAGTTTCTTGATGACTTCTGCGGCTTCTGCTTCAAGCACTGGACTTTCTCTGCAACTTGCTTTGATTCCGTATTATACCAGAAGGGAGGGAATGACGTATCCCCTCCCTGTCATACGTAATCCCTGAGGTCCTTCTTGCTGGCGCTCTTACAAGAAGTCAGAACCATATCCTTGTCGACCTTGGGCAAGACCAAAGTACCGGGGTGGGATGCTTCCTCAATCAAAGCTTCCTTACAATCCTTGAGATAGGTCTCACGGGTGTGGTCCCAACCCTTAGGCCCGCGCTTCCAGCGGGTGCACTCCTTTGTGTAATAATGCCAGGATTGAGGCTCATACCGAATCCGATACCAAAGTCCAGATTCAGAATCCCGGCACAACCACTCACGGTTTCCAAGGTCGCGGGTGTTGTTGGTGAGGCGCTCAGTTCGGTTCTTATTTTCCTGTTCCCACTTGTGAGGGGAAGGCTTACTGCCAACCTTCAGCTTTCCGTCTCGTGGGTCTACCCAGAAATTCCAGAATTCCCCCACTTTCCCCCGATAAGTGACAGGGCTAAGGCCGTTCCAGCCCTTGCGGTGGGGCTTCCCCTCAATAAGGGTAATGTTCTCCGAAGTGGTAACAAAATCGAAAAGGTGCTGGAACAGGTGTCCAGTCACTGCCCCTCTCTGGTCCATCCGAGAGCAAAGGTCGCTATAGACGGAATCCCAGTTGCGACCCACAGATTTCTGCAGGAACCTCCACAATGGGTTGAGGTTTTCCCCGAAATCCTTGCGGTACCAGATTTTCGGTCGAGTGGACTTCACTCGGGGGGAATCGTATCGGTCAGACAGGTCGAGGTACACTACCCCGTCTTCATCGACAACCTCCTCCAGTTCGATCTTATCTCGGCGCATGCGGAGTACTTCGAGGTTCTTACACCGACCCCGCTTCCCGGAGCGTCGAGCGTAGCCCCCACCAATTCGGTGGGTATCGACCAGCTTCTTCGAAGTGAGAGCCATGGGTTATCCTTCGTAAGACCGGGAAAGATGGTTCCCGCGACAGACGTTCTTGTTCTTCTGCTTCTTTCGGTCGGTGAAAGTAGCTGCGCGTCCGCGCCACATAGCGGTCGTACCACCTGCAGCGAAATGCGCCTTCCTCATAGCCGCCCTCGCAGCCTTAGCCGCGTTAAACTTCTTTTTCTTCTTCATGTTAACTCCTTGGCAGCTTAGCCGCTCGGGATGGGTAAATGGTGGGTCCAGTGGGGTTCGAACCCACGACCATCGGATTAAAAGTCCGGTGCTCTACCAACTGAGCTATAGACCCATGAGTGTCCCGGATCTCACGGGACTGTGGTTTTTACTGCCACAGGCTTCAACCACTAAAGCTTTGCAGCGCCCCAGCTTTGACCTGCCTGGGAACAGGAAGTGGCCTCCTCGACAGGATTCGAACCTGTGGCCCCAAGATTAGGAATCTTGTGCTCTATCCAACTGAGCTACGAGGAGGTGGCACCCCGACCAGGATTCGAACCTGGGACCCTCGGCTTAGAAGGCCGATGCTCTATCCAGCTGAGCTATCGGGGCTTGGTGTTATCCTCTTCTTCGATCTGCAATCCTATTGCCTCCCCGGTCCTGGTTCCTGTTTCCTCCCCGGATCACAAGAGTTGCAGTTCGGGTGTCCGTGTCCTCGTCGTCTTCCTCGGGTTCCTCAGGATGGAACACCAGAAAGTCGACCTGAGAAAGGTCTACAAGCATCGGGAAACTGAAATTCACGCTCCCGATGTAGTAGCTATCGCCCTTCGAATCAAAGCGTTCGATCAATTCAAGCTTGAAGTGGGACGGGTTGCTCATTGTGTTTTACCTATTAAGAAATGAAGTGTTTCGGAATTTGTCCGACAACCATTTTTTCTACCTCTCGCCCGACGCCACTCGGGACTTCCACCACGATTTCTCCCTGGTCGTTTCTAAGAATGTATCGGTCTGGCAGTGGCTGTACTTCTTTTACCTCGCTTAGGATTTCCCCAAAGTCTGAAAGATCGTTGAGAGTGTACGCCATTTCGAAAGCGTAACCTTTCCTAAGCTTCTCTTCAATCTTCTTACGGATCATGCTTACCCGGTGAAGGGGATTCCACTGGTTTCCGACCCTGAGATTGGAACCTCGCTTTCCGTACATAGAGAGGAGGGGACTTCCAAACGTCTCCCTCCACACTACCCACACTTTGTCCGACTTGTGATTGGTGAGACCCAGCTGGAGATACAGCGGACGCCTATGGAGGGCATCATACTTGATGAAGCTTTCCAGGTCATGATGGGAGGTGTGTGCGTGCATAAGGTATCTCCTTCACCCCTTTATCTTTATTTCGAGTTCCCATTAATATGTTGCCCATTTTAGGGCTGTATTTTGTCCTTTCGGAGGAAAAGTCATGAGCGCTTTCGATAGACTTTGGGCAGTCAGGGAACGGGACGATATCTCACTCCCTACTCCACCTAACTTTAGAGAGTCCATTACAAACTCTCGGGGTGAGAATGTACCCCTTATCCTAAGGCCATACCAGCAACAGATGGTGGTACACATCCTTTCTGTACCACGGTTCGTCGTCGGGGACGACTGCGGTCTGGGGAAGACAATCGAGAGCATCGCCGGTCTGTGCCAGATTTGGAAGCGCGACCCCAGCCACAAAGTCATAGTTCTGACCAAGAAGTCCTCCGTCCCCCAATGGGAGGACGAGTTCGAAAAGTTCACCAAGGGTGTAGAAGTTTTCATGGCAGTGGGGTCACCCAAGAAGCGCATCGTGGCACAGAAAGCCTGGGCGGAAACCGGAGGCCCCTCTGTACTCATTCAGGGTTACACCTCTGCCTGCAACGATTTCTCCACCATGCAGCACTGGGAGGGCTATACTCTGATTCTGGACGAAGTGACTGTGGTGAAAAACCCCAGCACTCGTGTCCACAAAGTCTGCAGGCACTATAGCACCCAGGCGACACGCTGTTGGGGGCTGACCGCCACCCTAATCAAGAATAACCTGCTTGAAGGTTACGGGATCTTCAAGGTGGTAAAGCCCACTTTGTTCCCCTACAGCAAAAACGCCTTCATCAACCAATTTTGCATCACCAGAATGCAGAGAGTTGCTAACGGAAGGATGGTCCCTCAAATCGTGGGGTACAGACCTTCTGACATTGTGAAGTTCCGGGACAAGATCCAAGGAACACAAACCAACGAGTTGGATGGAACCAAACCCACAGGTGAACCATCCTATCTCGGAAGACCCAAGCATGCGGTTGCCAAGGACCTCCCTGTTCTGACCACCAGAACCGTCAAGGTAGGAATGTCCAAGTTCCAGCACGAGAAGTACCAGGAGGCTCTGGCTGGGCTCCTGGAAATGGGCGACGGCGACGAGAAGGAAACGACCCAGCTGACTGCTCTTATCTACTGCCAGGAGATTGTCAACCACCCAGCTTTGATTGGCTTTGACGCCGGGTATAAGAGCGAAAAGCTCGATGCGCTTCTGAGCATGCTGACAGAGGGTGGGGATCTCCACGACGAGAAGGTCATCATCTTCACCAGATTCAAGGAAATGGTGAATGTGGCCAAGCCCTACTTGGAAAAAGAGGGCATCAAATGTGTGAGGGTCACCGGGGACGAAAACGAGTTCCAAAGGCGGGAAGCTATGAGAGCTTTCCAAGATTACAACAACGAAACCAGAGTCATCTTCATCACCATGGCGGGCGGCGACGCCATCAACCTGCAGAGTGCGAAAGCCTTGGTGTTTTACGATTCGCCTTGGTCTGCTGGTGACTATTTGCAGATCGTGGGGCGTATGATCCGCATCGGGTCAGAGAACGACACCTGCTACGCCGTCCACCTCGTGTGTAGAGACACGATTGACGAACGCGTGGGGCAGGTGGTACGGAAGAAGATGAAGCTGATAGAGCAGGTGCTCGGAGAGCGGGTAAAGGGGCAGGACGACGAAGTCATCGGCGCAGGTTCGGACATAAAAGACCTGTTCGAAGCCATGGTTGTGGACGCGAGGAAGGTTCGTTAAATCTCTTATACCTTCGTTTGGGTGACTCCCAGTTTATGAGGATATAACACAATGAAGACTCTCACTGCTTCTGATAGAAAGAACCTGATCCGCCTCGCGTCTTCGCTCCCGAAGGGAGACAAGCAGCGTCGCGCTATCCTTGCTGGGCTGAAAGTGTCGAGGGACCTCACCCCAGAGGGTAGGGCGGCTTGGGAGGAGGGGTACAAGTCGTGGTGGAGGGAATTTGTTGGTGAGGCCCTCAGTCAACTGAACTTGAAGGGCAGAATAAAGGAAGTGGGGGACAACACTTATGGGATGAATGCGTGGTGGAGAGTAAAGGGGGAACCAAAGAACAAGGGGATCCCATTCTGGTTGAGTATCAAGTATGACTATCTTGGTTCCGACAACGACCGTTTCACCGAAACTTTCAACCCCAACAAGTTTGGAGTCAAACTGGGGTTGAGCACTCTGGGGGACCCAACTTTCGATCCCTCCACCCCTGGTCTTCTCAACCCCGGACCCATGGTCTACCTTGATATGTCTGGCAGCCCCAAGCAGGTTGTAAACCAGATGGTTGCCGCAATCAGCAAACACCTCCCCCCTCAGGCTGGGCTGTTGTCCGGTCAGAAATGGGAGAAGATGGTTGACCCCAGAGAGCCCACAGCTCAGTTCAAGAAGGATTTCAAGGCCGCTGCCGTAACTCTCTACAAGCAGTTCCAGTCTAAGCTTCCTCGCACCCTCACTATACCCCCTGGGGCAAAGGTTATAGGGGGACGCTCAGGACAGTCTGACGGTTGGCAGTTCAAGGTCAGAGAAGAGGGTGACGGCCCATTCCCGATCGGTACCGGAAATCTTCTCAAGATGAAGTCCCCCACCATTGGTTTCAAGTTCCACGTTCTGAGGTCCGACCTTAACCCCTCCAAGCCAGGGGCAAAGAATGACTTCTCCGTGGATAACTTCAAGCAGTTCAAGAAAATCTGGGAATCCGTGATTCGGTCCAACAGAGCCCTTGTTGAGCAGATGGGCATCGAAGCTTTCATGGCTACGGACCACGGCTTCTACATCAGGTATTCCCCCTCCGCGTAATAACTTTCACCGGGACGCCCACCAAAATTCACCTCCCTTGGGTAAAATCCTAAGGAGGTGAACTATGGCAAAAGGCAAAATCAAGAGGGTGGCCAACACAGATAGGAAGTTCGGAGCCAACGACTCCTATCTGTTTGTGAAGGTCCAGGCTGATTACGCTTCCGACGCTGAGGAGTATCTTCTCCTCACGGACGAGGAATTCACCGACTCTGCCGCTCGTGGCGCAGATAACCCCGAAGACGTAGAGGGTTTGAAGCGAGGGATCCTCACAGTGCGCGAGAACACAGAGCGCAAGTTTGGGGCGGCAAACTCCTACTACGCTCTGCGAGTTCGCACAGCTGGGGACAAGGACGCCAACCTTCTTCTTACCGGGCCGGGTCTTGAAAGGATCCGGCAACGGGTAGAAAAGAACGCTGAAGACATTGAAGCCAACAAGGAAGGCTGGCTGGCCGACCTTTTTGATTGATTGGAGCCCATTATGACCAGAAATCTTCTCGTTTTCTTTTCTATCCTGCTATTCGCGGGATGTGCACAGAGGTCGGTGATACGCGATGCTGCCGTGTATCAGGCTGAACTCGACCAGTACGACAGGTGGGCGACCCAGCAAGCCGCCCACCTTCGCAGCTTCATAGGGGAGCACTGCGAGTGCGGGTCTGGACCGGAGGGAGAGCCCTTCGCCACCAGCGAGTGCGAAGAGGCAGCTGACTTCGTTCTTACGGTGGAGGCTCGTGCTGAGTGGCATAAAAGCATGAGTCTGTGGAATGCAGGTCTCCTGCAGGAGGAGCCACCCGCTTCTCCCCCTTCCATAGCCCCTCTTTCCTGCCCGCTTCCCCCAGCCGCTGAGGAGGCGCAGCCATGAGCAACTTCGCAGACGTTCTGGACACCCTGGTACCGCTGGTAGGCGGTATGGCAGTGGAAAAGGCCAAAGAAGAGATCAACAAGATCGCCGAAGACGCCGATGACCCGACCAAGCAGATAGTGTTCACCCTCATGGCCGAAGCCGTCGGGGAACTCGGCGAATCCGGGCTGGACATAGCCGAGGCAGAGATCAAGCGACTCCTCAACGGTCGCCCCGCTGACCTCGATTGGGCTTCCCCCCGCACTGCTTCGGATGCAGTAGCTCTGCTTCAGAACGCAGAGCGTAGCAGGAAGAAGAAGGCCAAGGCGGCTATAGAGAAAGCAGGAAAGGTGTTTGGCGCTATCGGGGCGGTCTTCTTCAAGGCAGCTGTCAAGGGTGCTTTTTAGTCCCGGTTGTCGGGTTCCACGCCCACCATCTTGACAACTTCGTTGAACACGTCGTTGTGCGGGTCTCCGCCTATTTTGCCAACGACGACGTGGGCGCATTCGTGCAACACGACTTGTTCAAGGTAACTAAAGTCCTTGGCAGCTTCCGGAGACACGGACATTACCGCGTATGGCCGGATATCGGTAGGCGGATCGTTAAGACCTATTTTGTTGACAGGAAGTCTAATTTTGGAGAACCCTATGGAGTAGGCTGGGGTTTTCCTTTCCCCGGTCACTATTTCGTAGGCGGTGACGACCTTCTTCATGCAGACTGAGGCCAAAGGAACCAAAACCTTCCTGGTCGCCTCTCTTCTGGCTTCAAAGTTGGACTTCCAGGAAGAGTAGGGGGAACATCTTATCCCCATATGGAACACCCTCTCCCAGTGGTCTTCCACGTGCTCGAATTCTACGGGTTTGTTCAACCTTTCTGGCATTATTATAGCTGAGGTGTACCAGAAACCCCCGGACACACAGAACGGGAATTCTGCTCTGGCTGTATCATACTGGTTGTTGGAAGGTATAGAGAATCGGAAGCTGGAAAGTGGGTCGTAACCGCATCTGAATCTTTCTGAGGTTGAGGCAACAGCGAAACAGATCGCCTCCAGCCCCGCGTTCTCTCCAACCCAGTAGTTTCTCTGCTCCTTCCAGTGGGAAAGGCTGTTCTTTAGCAATTCTGAGGAGGAAGTCAGTGGTGCTGCGTCCTCGGTTATCTTTCGGTCTGTGTAGAGGTCTCGGGACGAAACCTGCAAAATTTTGCCCCCCACTGAAACTTTGTAGATATGGGGTTCTCCGTATTTTTCGGTTATACCCAGCACTTTGGCCGGTTTCCCTCTGTATTTGGAAAGCTTGTCGCTACAGTTATAAGAAATCTCCATGGTCTTACCAACCACGTTTTCCTTAGCTGGCTTTTCGCCTTCCAAGGGGACTTCCTTGTCTGTGACCAGGTAGTTCATTTGATTTCTATACCTCTCTTAGTATAAGATTCCCATAGAAAAGTTAGTGGGGGATAAGTCTTTCCCCCTCGTGGTTGTATGCAGCTTCGCTGCATACAAGGGAGATACCATGCTACTGAGACGGGAAGGAACTTTTTACTCAAGATTGGAACACGGCAACTATAAAGTGTTGGCCGACTCCAGTGGTTTCAAAGTCCACTGGCCCACAGGAGTGAAAGCCTACCCGTCCGCTAGACAGACCATCATCGCAATAGTGAACGGGGTTGAAACCCCCACCCCAGGGTGTAGAGACCCTAAGATTACCTTCGACAGGTATTTCAAAACAAGAATAAACAATGTCAAAACAAGACCTTCTTTTGACATAGCCACAATCATTTCAGACTCCTCCCTGAGTGTTAAGAAACCCACAAAGGTAGAGGTAATAAGTAGTCCTTGCATAAGCATAGAGGACAACACCGAACTCGGGATAGACCTGAGTGTGTACCACCTCGACGTTAGGAGACTCTTCTACGCTGGGTTCTCCAAAAGAGCCAGAGGAATGGGATACGACCCTGAGGACGTACTACAAGAAGTCTACAAGGGCATCCTGGTTAGGAATAATGGTAAGTGCCCCCACGACCCCCGCAAATCTTCCCTTGGGCACTACGTTCACATGGTTTCCAGTTGTATACTCAGCAACTTCAATAGGAAGCACTCTCGTATAAGGAACAACGAGTGGCTGGGGACCAGGAACGAGGAAGGGGAGGAGGTGGATTTCGCTCTATCCAAGGATTTGGTGTGCCACCCAGACCAATTCAGCTCAGCATTTGTAAGCTCCTTTTCTGAGGGACTTTCCAAGACTTTGGACAGTGACCCAAGGCTGCGGAATTTCGACAACGAGTCAATAAGATTCGTCATAGACTTGATGGCCTCAGGTTATAAGAAGTCTGAGATCATGGAGAAGACGGGAATCAGTCAGTCTTCTCTTTCTAAGATAATGAGAGTCATAAGACATACTTCGAAAGAGTTGTACGACCGTTAGACAGTTTATCAGTAGTGTACAGCAGAGGTACACTCGTAATGCCGAAAAGCCCAGTAAAAATCAGAGGGGTATACGGAAAGCCCCTTTTGAAGAAAGGTGCTAAATTAGAAATAAGCCAGACAGAATTGGGTATAGCGGGCGAGATACTTCTAAAAGCTGTTAAAGACGAAATTAAGAAAGACCAAGCTAAAGCTGCCGGGATGAAAGGTGGCTCTTACCCTAAGCCCCCCGGAAGTCGCAATCCGGTTCCTCTCCCCGATACCCCCCGGTTTGTGGACTCTTTCTCTTGGAGAATTAAGGGGAATTCCACAATAGAGATCGTTTCTGATTGGCCAACAGCAGAGTTACACACGGGCAAGACTACTTCAAAGGGAGTTGACTCCCCTCCAAGAAAAAGAGCCACTCCTCCTTTTGAAATGTGGTGGCTGGTAAAACCCAGAGTCAACGCAGTTCCCATCATAACTTCAAGCGGTAACGTTATAATACGTTCCGCGCCCGAACCCGGAAATGCTTGGATACACCCAGGATTTATGAGATACTCTTTCATAGAAAGAGGGGTGAAGAAGGGTAAAAAGAAATTCGCCGACTTTATAGCTGAAGAAATGGCCAAGCGTATAGCTACGGAGTTCAATTTCTTCAAGGAGAACCCTTGAAAGCCATAATAAGCAAAGAAAAGGTCATTATAGAGGACCTGGGTATAACCCTGTATCCTGGGTCGGTCCGGTGGCTGGAGGAAGAAGAGTATAAGTCTTCCATATGTCTAAAGGTTCTCCAGAAAATGGGTAAGGTTCAGGTTATGGACTCTAAAAGACACAAAAAGAAGAAAGAGAATAAAGAATCTTCCAACAGGGTTAATAGAGCCGCCAGGAAGTACAGATCCCCTCCCCACAACAAGCCCAAACCGCCGTCCTCCAACTCGGGACCCAATATGGTAACTGAAGAAGAAGCCAGAAGGCTGGCGGAATTAGCAGCCAAGAAAGCAGCCGATAACGCTGTCGCGCAGTTGACTGCTAAGTTTACCGAGTTTATGGAACGTTCTAATCCGTCCCCTACCCCGGTGGAAACCGGGGGTATAGAACAAGCCGTGCAGCAGGCGGTCTCTCAGGCTCTGCAATCTGCTAAGATTCCCACGAACAGCCAGGGGGTTGCTTCTGAACTGGCACCTTCTTCGGGTCCGGAAGAACCGATCTTCATCCCTGCGGGTATTGTCAAGCAAGACTCAGAAGACCTTTCCGTACAAATCACATCGTCTAAGGACGAAAATATTGATGACGCAGTAGCGGCACTCAAAGCTTTGAAGAAAAAGTAGGAGAAAACAATGGCAGCTAAGAAGCACACTCTCGGTACCGGGTTGGACATAGGAACGATGAACATCGTGTCTGCCCGTAGGGAGGGCGGAGACACCACCACCAACCGGGTGAGAGACGCATTCTTGGACCTGGAATCCGGGGCTAAAAAGATGCTCAAGCTGTCTGGTGTTAACTTCATAGACCGGGGAGAAGACGGCATCATCGTGGTGGGGGACGCCGCCATGGAAATGGCCAACGTTTTCGGTCGCGAAGCCCGCCGCCCCCTGTCTCAGGGTCTTATTGCTGCTGGGGAAATGGAGGCCCTCGACGTTCTTGGCGTCATGATCAAGAGCGTTCTCGGAGACCCCAAAGCTAAGGGAGAGTCTTGTTATTTCTCTGTCCCAGCTTCCCCTGTGGACGCAGACAGAGACGTGGTGTACCACAAGGGAGTATTTGAAAGAATAGTGACCGAGTGTGGATACACAGCTTATCCCAGCAACGAGGCCATGGCCATCATCTACGCAGAAACCGCAAAAGAGGGCTTCTCTGGTCTGGGTATCTCTTTCGGGTCTGGTATGTGCAACCTCGCTCTGGCCGTCGTAGGAGTTGAGGGACTCTCTTTCTCCGTCGCACGGGGTGGAGACTGGATAGACGCGGGGGCCGCAAAAGCTACGGGAAGCACCAAGAGCCGAATATGCGCCCTCAAGGAGAAGGGAGTGGACCTCATGGCTCCGGAAGGCAGGGAGCAGGAAGCCCTCGCGCTTTACTACAAGGCACTGATTGAGTATTGTATCGACCAGACCGCTCGTGAGTTTGCGAAGATCAAAGACCGATTTGCCCTCCCCAAGCCCATTCCAATAGTCATAAGCGGGGGCACCTCCCTCGCCGGTAACTTTGTTCCCTTTTTTGAGAAGGTGTTTGAGAAGAAGCGGAAGAGGTTCCCCATTGAGGTTAGCGAAATCCGCCACGCCTCTGATCCTCTGAATGCGGTGGCGAGAGGTTTGCTTATCCAGGCCATGCAGGAGGAGGAATAATGCGGGGGTCTTCAAAGAAGAAGAAAGGCAACTGGTTCTCTCGGTTCTGGAAGAGCGTCCAGAGAAGTGCGCCTAAGGTGTACAAAGAGGTGGGGGAGACTGGGAAGGAAGTGAACGAGGCTGTGGAGCAGGTTCAAGAGGCTG
>Ga0163109_10001012_pt1 | contig 22291 bp, 15 predicted proteins | sample CRUFie1St13metaG_FD_108704 | JGI IMG/M metagenome (GOLD analysis project Ga0163109, IMG submission 108704) | Marine microbial communities from the Costa Rica Dome - CRUD Field 142mm St13 metaG | ecosystem: Environmental > Aquatic > Marine > Oceanic > Photic zone | place: Costa Rica: the Eastern... | reverse complement strand
GTTCCTATACCTAATTTTCCATCTGAATTAATTATCATTCTTTCAGAGTTATTCGTAATGAATCTTAATGTATCTGTATCTGTCCCATCTTTATCTTCGGCACTTATAAAAGTATCTTCGTCTATGTCAATAACGCCCCCGCCTATTTTTACCCAATTATTTTTAGGACCAAAACCTTCGAATCGATCTAATTCACTATTATATCTAATTTGACCTTTAACATTATTATCAGGTCTTTCATTATTGTTTCCTATAGGTAATATAATTGAGTCTGTTGAATTAATATGTAGTTTTGAAACAGGATTATTTTCGTTAATTCCTATATTTCCGTTGGCAGATATTGTTAATCTATCTTGAGTATCACCTTTGTTACTTGTAGAAAATTTAATATTAGCGGATATTTTATCTCTAGAAGGCTCGTCTTCTACATTAGAATAAATTTTACTTCCTTCTACCCATTTTGTTCCATCTGAACCTTTAAAAGATATTTTTCCCAAACTTAAGTCTTTAGTAACTATTAAATGATCTTCATCATTATCAGCACTTGTTTTAGTAAATTCAATAAAATTTTCTTCATCTTTACTAGAAGCTATACTAGCAGAACTTCCTACTGATAACTTTTCTTTTACCGTTACAGTATTTAATACTTGTGTAGTTAGAATTAATTTTTCTAATGTAGTTTTTCCTGAAACAGAAAGATTACCTTCTATTGTAACATTTTTACTTACGTCAAGTGAACCACATGTTTTGACATCTTGTGTAGATGCTTTTCCTAAAACAGTTAAATTATCACGAACAATAAGATTTTTGCGTAAATCTGTATCTCCATAAACAAATAAATCAGTATTACCATTTTGAGGTCTACCTCCTATTGTTACTTTTTGAGCTGTCAATTTTCTTAGTTGTTGAGAATTATTATTCATTATAAATATATATATAACGAATATAAATTATTGATACATTAACCCTCCTAAGCCATCTTTAATGACAAGAATGTTATAGAAAGAAGAATAGTAATTAAATAAGATAGTTGGTTTATAATTATTATTTGTGTATTTGGATTCATCAACTAAAGTTAATCTCAATGTTTTGTATAAAATTCTTGAAAAATTAATTGTTCCAGTTGGCGCATCATTTTTTGGATGTAAAGCAAAACTCAATACGTATAAATTACCATTAACACTTGTATTAAATCTTTGGTAAAGAATTACATCTGATAAAAATTTAGCATCTACACTATCATTTATATCATTATTATTTAGAGATAATACAGCATCATTTAAAATATGATGTTTTCTTTCTGTATTATACTGACTTGAATTGTATTTTATAGGAAATGTTGAAGTATTATTATCATAATAATTAGCATCGAATACATCTTCTCTTTGTAAAAACCAAGCGATGTATTTTGTTGGGTTTTTTGATTCAAGTTCCATTGAGTATGTTATATCTTGACTGGGATTAGTTAATTTATTGGTATTGCCTATATGAAATAGTTCTATCAAATATGTTAATTCCCTATTAAGAAACATTTTTTTCTCGTTATCTGATAGATATATGTTTTCTGAAAATATTTCGAATGATTCTATCTCAGCAGTAACCTCCTCGTCATATATTTCATACTGATTGGGAACATTTCCACTCGGACCTGTTGCTACTAAGACATTTTGCCCTCCTTGATTTTCAGTGGCAACAGTATAACCATTAATACCCATCTCGGTATCACCATCTGTATTATACTGTCTGACTACACATTTTGAAGCGTCTTTGAATTTAATAACCATTTGTATATCGGAGTGATTGAGAGCACATAGAGGTAAGGCAAAAGAAGTATTTTTTGAAAAGAAAAAAGGGACTAATAATGTTGTATTAACGTCTTCGACATTGTCGTCTGCTATTTTAAAGTTTTTACCATTAAAAAGATTCATACTGTAAAAAGACTCTTTTTTAAGATGATCATTGTAAAGCTCATTAATAAGATATATTAGTTTACTATCTAAAGTTTGAATTAAATTGCCATTGATATACAACTTGATATACTCAAAACAATTATATCCTATACCATTAACATATGATGTAAATTGCGGTTTATTAGATGTTACACCATTAATATCTGTGAATTGATTTTTCCTGACAAGGTCATTGAACTTTATTTTGAAGTATAAAGCACCTAACAAGTCCGATTTAAATGGAATATTGAATTTGATCTCTTTTCCTAAACCAACGTTAACATTTCCTATAAAAGGCACTTTGGAATAATTAATCGCAAAATTACTAGCTCTTGTGTATACAGATTTAAAATGAGTCATCTGGGGATTACCATATAGATATCTATCCTCATTACCCACACTATTTAATTGAATTAAATTACCTAATACCATATATTTAATATAATTTAATATAATTTTAAATTATAATTAATCGTTAATATTATATCTTTGTAACAACATATTTGATATATTGTAAAAACTTCTTTTAGAAGTCTCATAATTATTACACAATTTTGTATTTCTTGTTTTTTTACTAGCACAAAGTTCGTCTAATATAGAATCTTTCTTAAGCAACTTATTCTTAAGCTTGAGTTTTTTAATTTTTCGTGAATACTCTTTCTTAAAATACACATAAACTATGACTGTTGTTACCACCGCAGTTACTATACTTTGTGCTGTAACAATAGATTGATTCATAGCACCCATTAATAATGCAAACACACCTACACCTACCATAATAATAAGAAAATTAGTTATATCCATATTAAAAAAGAATGATTTAAGCTTTTTACTGATTGAACCTACTTCATCGTATCTAACCATTTATGTTAATATATATTTTTATAATATTTTAATATGAATCGTTTACTATTTTTTTGATTGTGCTTGTAGATATTTTAATTCCTTTATTGTCCATTAAAAAGTTTTTTGTTCCTACAAGAGTTTTTGCCTTTTGGTGAATATCCTTAATAATATCAATTTGATCTTGCGAAAATTTCTTCTTTTTTACTTCACCAGATGAATTACCTTCCTCTTTTTTATAATAAAAATTTAATTTAACACCTTCACTTGTATCTTGGTATCCGTCAATAAATAGTTTTCCATGGTGAACATCATGGTGACAATCATGACATAATGATACTAAATTATGAAGTGTGTTTTTGTGATAATTATCAATCATATTATTTTCATCTGCTGTATGTTGCTCATTAATATGATGAACTTCTTCTGCTTTTTTCCCACATACTTCGCAATCTTGTATTAATTTACTTGCGTTATACACTGAACTCTTGGTTTCTACAATTGTTTCACCTACATTCATAATTCTTTTTCTAACTTTATTAGCGATATTTAGAAATTCATCGTCTAGTTTCATAGCCTTAGCAACTTCTAATCCATAAATTGAATTTCCAGCACCACTTTTAAGTTTCCTATTATAAATTAATTGACCTTTATCTTCATCATAAATTGTTTCCATGTGGTAATTGTTTACATTACTACATTCCAATATTTCAGGCATATCTGATAGTTTATGAAGATGAGTTGCGAATATAAAACTAGAATTTAGTTTGGATAGTCTTACTACACCAGCAGTTACAAGTGCTAATCCGGAAGTTGTTTCTGTTCCACTACATAATTCATCACCAAGAACAAGTGAATTATTATTTCCTCTTCTTAGAATAGTCCTTAATTCGTCCATTTCTACAGCAAATGTAGATTGACTTTTAAAAATATTGTCATTTCCAGAAATACGAGTGAAAAGATGCTTATATGGTTTATAGGTGAATTGTTTTGCGGGAACAAAAAATCCAGCCTGAGCCATGATAACTGACAATCCTACACTCTTCATATAACTACTTTTTCCTACTGCATTAACACCATAAAGTAATATACCTTTTTGATTATTAGTTCCTAGTTCAACATCATTCGGTATATATTTAACATTTTCATTAAGTTTTTCTATGATTGGATGTCTCAAATCTTTAGCATCAATAAAACTATCAGAACTACTATTATCAATTATAGGTTTAACATATCCATTAAACAAAGAAACACGTGAAATACAACTTAGATAGTCTACACGAGAAACAAAATTACAAATTGTATCAAGGAGCACTGTATATTTAGAATAATAATCATATGCTAATTCCGAAAATTGTTTTATACACATATTTTTTACTCTATTCTCATAGGTTACTCGTAAATGTGAGTTTTGTTTAATATCTCCTGAAAAAATCTTACATTGTGTCGCGGTTGTCTTTAGCTCAAGGTCTGATAATTTGTAGGTAAAATTAGTAGAACCAATTGTAATAACTTTGTCTGGATTTTTCTTGATTAGTTGACTTAAAATTTTTGCTTTTGATTTGGTAATTGTTATAAAGTAGTCTTCTTTATCTGACCTTTTTACTTCTGCTTTGGTTTTACCACTATTATCTACCAAAGCCCCTAAAGAAATAGCTAATTTATCAAAATAATCCTTGTATGTTTCTAATTTTTTCTGCTGTTCATCGATATCAGTGTAAATTCCATTATTAAAAAAACTATCTGTAATGTTATTGAGGTTCACACCTAAAATTTCATTCATTTTTATTTTTTGATTGTAATCATGCATAAATTCTTTAAGATGATTAATATTATCTTTCGAAGGTATTTCAGTTGGTAATATGGAACAGTTGTATTTGTTCGATTCATCAGATATATAGTTGATGATATTTTTGATTTTCGAATATGAATTATCTAATGTAATAAATTCGTATGGATGTATTTTTTTGAGAGCCATTTTACGATGTAATCTTTGAATATCATTAATTGATTTAAGTCTATCTGATATACCTTCAAAGATATATCTGTCTTCTGTTTTAATTTGTAATTCTGATACGGCATCATAAATATTATTAATTTCAGTTGAATCAATAATAGGATTAAGAAGTTTATATTTTAAATATCTTTTACCAAGTGGTGTATTTGTCTTATCAAGTATATCCCAAAGAGAAGATATACCTGAATTTTTAACATTAAAATTTGGCACAAGATTAAGTTGATTGATTGAATCGTGAGAGAGAATTAAATGTTTATCTGTTTCCCAAATAGCTGGCTTTGTTAGCTTAGAAATAATATTATCATTATGTTCATATGCAAACTGTAGAAGATAGATAAATGATCTTAATGAAGTAGGATTCTTATCAAGACCTATATATTGAATGGGTGTTAAAGAACCTTTTAGTGGGAAAACCTTATCCAATAAAGACTCAATGTATGCAGGTTTAAGAATATTTGAGTTAGAAGATTTATAAAAATCAAAATGCAATACTTCATTACGGATTTCAAGACTTTTTCTAATAAATTTTTCATCCCAACCAATTATTTCCAAATTTTCGGTATGAATAATCATTTCTTTAGGACTATGAGACTGAATAAACCTAAATATCTCATCTAAAATATACCGATTATCATCGTATGCCGAATAGGTCTCATATATACTTGTTTCACCTGTTGTCATATCCGCAATTGATAGTCCTAATTCAACAATAGGTTTTTTCGATTTAAAATCTTTTACACATTCTATGTAAATAGACATTACATTATTGGAAAAGTGATTACTATCAATATTAATTCCAGGTGAGACAATTTCAGTAATTGTTCTTTTGGGATCCTTTTTTCCATGACTATCCTGTTCAATAATAATTACAACATAGTTATTCTTAATCAAAATATCTTTCCATTTTTCTACACTATGATTAGGAAATCCAGCCATAAATACGTAATCTTTTTCTGAATATTTACTCTTGCCTTTCTTTTTTGACATAGTCAAAGCTGTAACTTCACAAATTTCCCTAATTCTTCCTTTATTATTTTCAACATCGTCTGTTCCATAAACTTCAAAAAAACTACCTACTTCCATGAGAACAATTGTGTTAGTTCCATATTTTTTTTCAAAATTATCTTGGTAATCAAAATATTCATCAATTAATGACATAGATTATAGTTGATTAATTATAATTTATGTCCAAGATATATTTAAGTAGTTTTTATTGATGATATTTATTGATATCTATTCCTCCTGAAATTACCTTCATTAGATAAACATCTGCTTCATCTTTAAATCTTGAAAAATGTGAATGATTAGTGAAAGGTGTATTTAAAATATCACACGATACAAGATTATCCGTGATTACAAAATGATCTAAATTTGTTTTAACAACAACTTTTTTATAATCAGGTTTATTAGCTTTAGTTTGTTTTTTCTTTACTACTCTGCTCTGTTTTTTTGAACTAGATTTTCTCGGTAGGGGTATTTCTTTGTTATTTCTATCTTGTTTAGGCATCAAGTTTGGATTATCTGCAGATTTTTTTTTAGTATTATTTTTACTGCTATTATTTATAGGTTTAATTATTTTCTCGGATTTCTTAATAGATTGTGGTTTATGGGACTTACTTATTAATTTAGTATTTTGCGAAGTTTTAGATATTGGAGTGCTAATTTTAATAATCTTTTTTTCAGAAGGTTTTTCTTGTGGACTAAGTGAATTTTTATAATATTGTTTCTTTTTGGGCCTGTTGCTAATCATTGATTTATGAGGAATTTCTATAATTTTTTTCTTTTTTCGATTACTTATAGCACTTTTATTTCGTGATTTTCTGTATATTTCTCCAATAGTAGATCCTAATTCTATATCTTCAAATTTAGTTTTTGATGCTCTACTTTTTGAAGTTGATCTGCTTTTAGAAAATTTATTATTTAATTTGGCATGTCTTCCAGTGATAATAATTTTAGAATTCATTTTAATAAATCTATATAATATTTATTAATATTAATCTAATATAATAGCTACGCATAGTTACGTATACATAAACTCTAAGTTAGGATTATTTTTTTGAGATTTTACAGGGACATGAGATTTATAAAGGTTGAATCCGTTTATTAAATCTTCATTAGTTATTATTTTTTTTTCTGATGGTTTTCCAAATAACACTCTTTTAGCATGAGCAATTTTACATTTTGAAAATAAGTTTTCTATATCTCTTCCAAAAAATTCAAAAACATCTTTTTGTTCATCGAAAAAATCTAATGGAATATTTTCTTTTGTAGTTGTCCATTTATTATCCATAACTTTTTTAATGAATATATCTCGCAAATCGTCCGCATTATATTTTTCAATTTCTAACCACAATCCAAATCTAGATTTTAATCCCTGATTTCCTCTGAAAAATCTTGTATCTAAATCTTTTCTATATCCAGCAATTATAAATATAAAATCATTTCTATACTTATCTAAATATGGGTTAATTAGATCTATAATACCTTGCGAGTAACTATCTATTTTATCTTCAGAACCAAGTGAGTAGGCTTCATCTAGAAATACTACGCATCCTTTTGATTCATCTAAAATTTTTTGAGTCTTAATTTCACTTTGGCCAATATAACCTCCTTTAAGGTCGGTAAGTGTTATTTCCTTAAAATCTCCTTTAGTTAATAATCCCATTTTAGCATATATTTTTCCAATAATCTTAGCTACTACTGTCTTACCCATTCCTGGTCCTCCATAAAGGACGATATGATGATAATCATTAGGATTGTCATCTAAACCTTGTAAAAATAGAATTATTTTATCAAATATAGCATCTTTGATATTTTTCATACCAATCATATTATTTAGATCCTCTAAATGAGGCACCATTTCTGATAATACTCTTAAGTTTAAATTGAATTTTTTCTTCATAGGTTTAAAAACAGTTTCATATTTTTTACCCAGATTGATCAAGTCCTGGATATTATCAATTGTATCTTCTAACATTTGAAATTCATACGAAAGTTCTTCTTCTGTATATAAAAATGGTCTTTTTTCAGGAATAGTTGGCAATTCTATTTGCTTTCCTGATGAACTATATTCAGGAAGTAATAAATCCAAAACATTAAAAGTATTTGAAATAGAGGTGTTTGTAGAAGATGATTTACTGGGAGGTTTGAGAAATGATATTTTAGGTGGTGTATAGTTGTTCATTATTTTGTTATCATTCATTAATGAAGTTCCTTTAATAAAAAGAGAAGATGATGCTAAATCTAATGATGATGCGGTTGTTTGCGATGAATTATTTTTCTTAATAATTGATGAACTTGTTTTGTTACTTTCTATAACATATTTAAACCATAAATTATAGTAATCATATCTAATTTTATTATTATCAAGACGTTTCTTCATCATTTTGATGGGTTCAGTAATAATATATTCCGCAATATTATCAAAATAAAAGCGTCTTTTTAAGTTATTATTAGAAATATGAAGTTTCATATTTAAAAATTACATAGATTTTAATTTAACTATGAGAATTTAAAATTTTAAGTGATTAAAAATTTGATAATAATTACTTAAAATTTATTAAATAAAAACATACAATGCGTAATGCGACAGAAAACATTCCTTTTGATTGGCAAAACGGAGCTTGGAAGATTCTACGCGAAATGTTGACTTCGCCAGGATTTCTTATACAACACCAGATTGGTCCATTTAATGACTTTCTAGATAAAGGTCTTGGTAATGTAATTGAGCAGTTTAATCCAATTATTCTTAATTACGATTTCATTACTGAACAAAAATTTTTCAGATTTAAGGAAGATTCAAAGCATTTTCAAAACGATAAATGGATTGAATACAGAGAACTAAGTGATATTCACAAGCTGTTTAAAGATAAATATTCTATTATTAATAATCAAATTACTACTATTGACCTATCAGAGCAATTGGGCACTCCTAATGATAAAGACCAACTTCTCCAAACAGAATTTAAAGAATTTGTAGAAGAGCATCTTGAATTTAAGACTATCGATGTAAATAAACATAGGTATGATCTGGAAATTAATATTTACTTTAATTCAATCACGCCTCCTGTAATTTATGAAAATAATGGAAGTCAAAAAATTATGTATCCTAATGAAGCAAGAGCAAGAAACTTTACTTACGCATCTAATACATTTATTGACTTTCACTTCAAAACGCGCGAACGATTTGGCGAAGCATTCTGTAATATTAAAGAGCATCCTGTTACTATTATTCCCAAAGTAACCTGTGGCAAATTGCCTATTATGTTGGGTTCTAAGGCATGTATTCTTTCATCTAAAACGTATAACAAGAAAATTGATTATGAAGAATGTGAATATGATGAAGGTGGTTACTTTATTGTAAATGGAACTGAAAAAGTTTTGGTATGTCAGGAAAGGCAGGCTGAAAATAAAATCTATGTATTTGAAAATTCAAAATCACAAAGTAAGTATTCACACACTTGTGAAATTAAATCTCTACCAGATAAAAAGGTTCTCACTCCTAAAAATATCCAGGTAAAGATTACAACTAAGGAAACTATTCACGGAAGAAATATTAAAGTTTCTATTCCTCATATTAAACAGGATGTTCCACTGTATGTGGTTTTCAAAGCAATGAATATTACGAATGATTATGATATTACAAACTACATTCTATATGATGTTCCCAGGGAGAATTGGAGAGAATATACTCAGTTCTTGAGAGCATCTCTGGAAGAAGCTTCGACAATTACCACACAAGAGATGGCCAAAGAATATCTTTGTAAACATGTTAATATGATGGGATATGATAGGGATAAATCTGAAAAGGATAGACGTATGACATACTTGAATGATATCATTACAAATGATTTCCTTCCACATCTTGGTGAAAATAGTAAAATCAAAGCTTATTTCCTTGGTCATATGGTAAAACATCTGTTGGATGTATTTCTGAAAAAGAAAGAAGTAGATGATAGGGATTCATATGTAAACAAACGGATTGATACATCTGGTGTATTGATGTCTAATCTATTCAGGCAATATTATACAAAATTGGTAAAAGATATGAAAACTAATATTAATAAGGAGTATTCTAATGGTTCTTGGAAAGCAACAAGAGATTTCAATAAAATCATTAATGATACCAATATTTACAAAATTGTAAAATTTTCAACTATTACTACAGGTCTTAAATTTGCCTTGGCTACAGGTAATTGGGGTCTAAAAAATAACAAAAATAAACAGGGTATTGCTCAGGTTCTTAGTAGGCTAACAAATAACTCTGGAGTATCTCACTTGAGGCGCGTCAATACTCCAATGGAGAAAACGTCTAAACTAGTTGCTCCACGTAAGCTTCACGGAACACAGATCTTCTATATTTGTGGTGCTGAAACTCCAGAAGGTGCTGGTGTTGGAGTAGTAAAGAATCTTGCTCTATCATGTCATATTACAGGATATTCTGACATTTCTCCTGTTACTGATGTTGTATCGAATCTTCCAGTTAAACCAATCAAAGATATCGATCCATCGGATATTCAAACAGCAACTAAGATCTTTATTAATGGTTCTTGGCATTACGTAACATATAAGCCAAAATTTATTGTAGATAAACTTAGAAATATGAGGCGATGTGGTATCCTTCACATTCATACCTCAATTGTGTGGAAGATTCAGGATTCAATTCTTGAAATCTATACAGACGCAGGTCGATGCACAAGACCAATTTATATTGTAAAGGATAATGTGCCATTGATCAATGACGATATCATTGACCAACTTGATAAAAAGAAAATGAAATGGAATAATCTTATATCTGGTAGTCTCAATAAATACAATGATACCGCACAAAATGAATTGGCAGAAGGTGTTATAGAATTTATTGATGTTCAAGAGGAAGATAATTGTATGATTGCTATTAATCAAGAAAAACTTATTAAAAATAGCACTAAAACACTAAAGACTAAATTTACTCACTGTGAGATTCACCCTTCATTTATTCAGGGAATTTTGGCTTCAATTATTCCTTTCTCTGATCACAATCAGTCTCCTAGGAATACTTATCAATCGGCAATGGGTAAGCAAGCTATGGGTGTATATGCGACTAATTATAGATACAGAATGGATACTCTTGCTCATATTCTTAGATACCCGCAACTTCCTCTTGTATCTAGTCGTGTTATTAAACATCTTCCTTCAAGTAACTTGCCTTCGGGAATCAATGCTATTGTAGCAGTAGCATCAAATTCAGGATATAATCAGGAAGATTCAATTATTATGAATCAAGATTCAATTAATCGAGGATTGTTTATCTCAGATTACTTTAGAACATTTAAGGACGAAGAAAAGAAAAGACAATCTAGCAGTGTTAAAATGCAAGAGAAATTTATCAAGCCTGCTATGAAAAATACTTTGGGAACACAAGGTAACAATTACAGTAAACTAACTGATAAAGGATTTCCGAATGAAAATGTGTATGTTAAAGAAAATGATGTTATTATTGGTAAAATTCATCCTATTCATTCTAAGAAAGATGCGAATGAACTTTACCGGTGTTGTAGCACTTCTGTAAAAGGTGCTGAAGCAGGATTTGTAGATAAAGTGATGGTAAATCGAAATGGTGATGGTTATAAGTTTGTAAAAGTAAGAATCCGCACTATCAGGAAACCTACAGTAGGTGACAAACATGCTTCTCGTCACGGACAGAAAGGAACTATTGGAATGGTATATAAGCAAGAAGATATGCCTTTCAATAAGCTGGGAATGAAACCCGATCTTATTATGAATCCTCATGCTGTTCCATCTCGTATGACAATTGCTCAAGTCGTAGAGTGTCTTATGGGTAAAATTGGTTCTAACATTGGTATGTATGGCGATGCCACGGCATTTACTAAATTTAATGAGAAAAGTTTGGGTGACATTCTTGAAAAACTAGGCTTTCAGCGACATTGTGATGAAGTTCTATACAATGGGCGAACAGGAGAACAACTTAAAGTTAATATCTTTATGGGTCCTACATTCTACCAGAGGCTTAAGCACATGGTTGATGATAAAATTCATTCACGTTCGAATGGTCCTAATGTAATTCTCACTCGACAGCCTGTTGAAGGTCGTTCGCGTGATGGTGGTCTTCGTTTTGGAGAAATGGAACGTGATTGTATCCTTTCACATGGTGCTTCACAATTCCTCAAAGAGACGCTTCAAGACAGATCGGATAATTACCGTATGTATACTTGTAAAAAATGTGGCTTGGTAAGTTCTGTTAATAAGAAGGCAAAAATCAACTATTGTAAAAATTGTGATAACAGCACATCATTTTCAGAAGTTCGTGTTCCATATGCTATGAAGTTGTTTATTCAAGAACTTGAAACTATGTGTGTTGCTCCTCGACTTAACACTAAAAAATATTAAATACTAAAAATAAAATATTACTAATTTTATTTTTAATAATTAGCTGGATACTTTGTTTTACCTTTATGTTTTTTTGTAACTTTAACCCAATTATGAGAACCAGATTCATTATCAATACTTGATGTATCATTAGCATGTTCAAAAGATTCATCATCATCATTTTCATATCTTGAACTATTTTGTTTTGAATAATTACTATTTGTCATAATGCTAAGTTTTTTTATTAAACCAATATATTTAGTTTCCAAACCATTTAGTCTAAAGTTTAAATTCGCAAACTCTGTATTAATATTGTGTATATTAGATTTAAGTTCACTGTTAACTTGGTCTGAAATTTGAGTTATAGCAATTTCAAGTTTGGTTATGCGATCAAGTAATTTATTACTAATAGTGCTTGAACCTACAGAAGATAGTTTTTTATCTACTTCTTCAAGTAGTTTTTGATTGCTTTGTTGAACACTGTTTTTTACAGAAGATACTATTTGCTTATATTCGCCTTTTATGGAATTAATCAAATTAAGTTGGCTACTTTGCAGATATTCACAATCTTTTTGATTAAATCCCGAGTCAGTTGAAGCTTTATATTCATTAAATAAATTATGAATAAGATCTATTTTAATGTTTTGATTATTGACCTGACTTTTTACTTGTTCTAATTTTGAATTAAAATCAGATTGTTCATTGCTAAGTTTACTATCTAATATTTCAATAAATTTATTTAATTCATTGATCTTAACAGCATAAATATCGTTAAGGACAGGATAAGTTAAAGACATATTTAATATATAAAGTATGTTTTTAAATATATATAACTAACCGAACTAATTAATTTTATTCGGAAGAGTTTTCAGAAGCGGGGACTTCTTCTACAACAAATGAGTTAAGATAATTTTCATATTGATTTCTTACACTTATAAATGCGTTGCTTAATTCAAGTGATTTTTCAATATCTTCTGTATCATCTGATTCACCAAGTTCCTTTTTTTTAGCTTCATATTGTTCTTTAATTACAGAAAAAGCTAATTTATCATCTGTATTTTCAATACCTAATTTTTTACAATTTTCCTTAAATACATCAGCATTGTATTGCTTTTCTGGATCTACCTGATGATATTTCCTTTCATTTACACATTCTTTAAGTTCAAAAACTAGCTGTGTAATAGCATATATACCCTGTTGAGTAAAAGTTTTTTTAACAAATGAAATGTTATCAGCATTCATAAGTATCTTTAGCTGATCATAGGGCTTAAATAGATTTGTAAATAGATATTTTAGTCTTTGCGAGCCATCATCACTTTCTCCTTTAAATTTTTTAAACTCATTCCTATCTTTAAAATACGCTCTTTTTAGTTCATTTCCATATTTCTGCACGAGTCTTGTTGAAAAATCACGAAATTTTAGATAATCATTATCTTTCATTTGAACGAGAATTTTGTTAAGTTCAATTACAGCATCAATATAATCACCATGAATATCATTCACTACAGGTGCTGCTGTTGATGGTTTTCTTTTTCTTTGTTTAATACGTCTTCCTCCTGCTATTACGGCTCCACTTGATTTCATATCTATAATTATATTACACATTATTTTTAAATGATTATAATTATATTACACATTATAATCATTTGATTATCTTTAATATATTCAGCCAAATATTTTATATTTATTTGTTACATATACACTATCACCATGAGCAGGATTACTATTTGATATCTTAAATATCTTATCCTTGGTATTTTTCAATTGTTTTTGTAATTTTTGGTATTCTTTGGCAAGGAGACTTATTTTTTTGTTGATCTTTGAAAACAGTTACATCTTTGTTAGTTAAAAATCCTCCTGTAGATTTAATAATTTTCTTTTGTTTCATTGTATATAAATGTTTATACTTAAAGAGTACAATTCTAAATAATTATAATGTCCGTTAACGAATTATTTACCAATGGTTATACTATTATACCATCGTTAATAAGTGATGAAACGTGTGATAAACTAAAAAAGTATTTAGATAACAGGTTTCACACAGAGTATGATAACCTTTATTATAATTATTCTAAGGGTCATTGTCAAATGCATTTATCAAATTCTTTAGAACATTTTCCAACTGAGATTGTGTTAAATGAAAAAATACATCAGTTGTTAGCAGATGTATTTAAAAAAAAAAATTATTATATGTATTCTTACACTTGTAACGCAAATGTAGCACCAGAACATCAACCATATCATATGGACTGTAGTCATTATCATCCAATTCACACAATTAAATCATTTGGTTCGCCAGGTCCACCTATGCAACTTATTGTAAATACTTATTTACAAGATACAAAGGAAATGAATGGTAGTTTTGATATCGTTCCAAAAAGTCATCGATGGACAGATTTTGAAATGGGAGAAGATGGACAAATAGATAATAAATATATAAAAAATAGTGTTAGATGTAATTTACCAAAGGGAAGTGTTATCATCAGAGATAAAAGAACATGGCATCGAGGAACAAAAAATATCAGTGGTAATGTTAGATATATGGTTGGAACAAGTTATTCAATAAATTGGTATAAATTAAGTAATTTACAATTTAAAAAAGATTGTGAAGAAATTTTATATGATGCTCCCTTTTCAACATGGAATTTAGATTTTACATAAGAAAAATAATTAAATTTGTAACCATTTATATAAAATATTATTCAACGAATTCAACAAAATTAGATTAAAAGGACTATTGGAAAAATATTTTTAAATCTATAGGAACTCAAAAAAAAATATAATGCGTTATGACAAAAAATACGTTAATTGTCAAAATGAAAATAATAGATTAGGTATATCTTCCAATAGAACATATTAAAATGAAGAAAATATTTTATATTTATTTGTTACATATACACTATCACCATGAGCTGGATTACTGTTTGATATCTTAAATATCTTATCCTTTGTATTTTTCAATTGTTTTTGTAATTTTTGGTATTCTTTGGCAAGGAGACTTATTTTTTTTTGTTGTTCTTTGAAAGCATTAGCATCTCTGTCAGTTAAAAATCCTCCTGTAGATTTAATAATTTTCTTTTGTTTCATTGTCAAACCAGTAGCACCTCTGAAATCTGAAGCTTGAAAATTACTATTATCCATATTAACTTTTTTCATATTAGTTTTTCTGAAGTCACAATTGGTAAAAATTGAATGCGATATGTCAGATCCTGTGAAATCAAATCCTGAAAAATCCTCATTAAATATTCCTTCACTATTGCCAGGCATGACATAATTTAATTCTATTCCTGGAAAATTAAGTTTCCTAGTAGTCATTCCTCCATCCCAATCATAAGTTATAGTTTTAGTGGTTTTTTTAGTTTGTTTAGATTGTCTAACAGGTGACCCCTTTTTAACACATTGTTTTGTTTTAGGATCTCTACGAGTCCCCTTGGGGCATCTTTTTGCTGAATTTTTACCTGGCATTTTATATATAATTACATTTTATTTATTTTTCTTGTATATTTAATATTTTAACTGTTTGGTAAGGTTTATCATTTAAATCAGTAGCCATATTCTCAATTTTTTCAATAACATCGTAACCATTTACCACTTTTCCAAAAACGACATGCTTATTATCAAGATGGGGTGTAACTTCAGTTGTAATAAAAAATTGACTACCATTGGTATTTGGACCACAATTTGCCATTGATAATAGTCCTTTAGAAGTATGTTTTAGCTGAAAATTTTCATCTTCAAATTGATCTCCAAATATTGAAATTGAACCAGTTCCATCATGATTGATGATATCTCCTCCTTGTATCATGAAATTTTTAATTACTCTATGGAATATTGAATTTTTATATGATTTATTGTTTACACCTTTTGTCGCAAGTGTTCTAAAATTTTTAGAAGTTAAAGGAACTATATCATCGAATAATTCGAGTTCAACTTTATAGTTTTCAGGGTGACCATCTATTTCTATATTCATAATTAAATTAGGTTCTTTAACGACCAATTGTATATTTTCCTCGGGTTCTTCTTTTTTTTCTTCACAACTATTATATTTTTTTCTGTTTTCTTTAATATTTTTTATAGCTTCCTTTTCTAATTGAGTGCTATTATCACCGCTTGTAAAATTTTTATAGGCTAAATATGAAAAAAATACAATAAGAACTATAACTAAAAGTATACAAAAAGTAAGAAGTTTCATATGTGTATATAGCAATTATAATATTTTTAGAATTGAACCTAATTTCATCACTAATTTTGTATAATTAGAGGCGGAGTAAGGATAGGAGTTCCAGTCTTATTATCATAAGCATACATTGATAGTTTAATATGTTCACATTTTGAAATATTAAGATCATTAAATAGCTGAAAAATACTTTTGTTTGTTTTTTGATTAATATCATATACAATTGTTGAGCCATAAGTTAACATATTAATATTAATGTTATGATCGCATTTTAATATAGAAACAAGAACCTCAATATCTGGACAACACTCCTTTGTTGTGCTGATAATAATTTTATCCCATGTTGTAAATTTATAAGGAATTGCTTTAACTTTCATACCATAAGCTTCATTATACATATTATCATATGTAGTTTTAGGTTTTAAACTATCAAATAACATGAAATAATTAGATGCGAGATTAACATTAATATCAGAAGGAGTGTAACTTTGATTCGTGGAATTATTAAAGTATTTAAGAATTTCAATGATTACAAATCCTGATATAACAGTGGTAGTTGTAGAAAGAGCTGGAATAATTTTACCTGAAATTAACTTGATATCAAGGACGTCTACAGTATCAATTGTATATATTTCAGCTCTTAAATTTGAAATATTAGTCATTACTTCAAGTCCAATATCGTCATCTTTATCATATTGAATTGTATTAATACTTTTACAATTGTCTTTACCTATAGTCACTAAACAATTGTCTATATGTTGCTTGATTTTTTTACTATCAATAATTTCATCAGTTTCATTTTTTTCTTCTATTGTATCTTTCTTTTCATTAACCTTCAGCTTTTTACATATATAATCACTTGATTTATAATTACTTATAAATTTATCATAAGCTTCATCTGACCATTGAGGAATAGGAAATGATTGACTAATTTGACTATGAATACTTTTTGCGAATGTTTTATTAATATCACTGATCTTAAGAATTTTTGGTTTAAGTTTTTTTCCTGACCAAAAAGGTCCTCCTGATTCTGTAGTTAAATCTTCAGGAAATGTATAAAGAATATCTTTTATAGGATTAATAAATACATTTTCAATAGTGTAACTAATAAATTCAAAGAATGCCTCTAAACTATTATTCGTAATAGATTCAGAATACATTTTAGCTGATTGACTAATAAGTTTTAATCTTTGTTTAAGACTGAACTGATTATCAATAGTATTTAAATCTTCTTCAAGGAAAGTTATATTCGTCATAAGTTTATTTAGATCTTGAATAGGAGTTGTAAGATATGTATGATACATGTCCATTGCCCATTCAATACAATGTTCAATTTTATTTGGAAAAGTTTTAATCGTGCACATAGGTATACTTTTTTCTACCTGATCACTCAATTCACTATAAGTTGCTGTCTTGTGAGGAATAATTGTCTGTGTATTACATTTTGTTCCCAATGTTCCTGAATCAAACAATGGAATATCAAAATCATTACATTTACTATCTACATATTTTCTTGCTTCAACATTATCAAGTGCTCCTATAATAATATCATTACTTTTCCAAAAAGCAGAATTAAATGTATCTTCAGTATTTTTACTAACTTCACTGTTATGTGAGCTAATATTAGTCTTAGGACAATATTCGTTAATTCTGGTTTTAACAGTTTCCGACTTACTATCTCCTATATTATCATTTCTGAATAAGAATTGCCTATTAAGATTTGAGTTTTCAATGATATCCATATCTGTAATTGATAGTCTTGAATTTACATTAGAACACATTTCAATCATGCCTAAATTTTTTGAAATTTCGCACCCAAGTGCTCCACATCCTACCATAAATACATTTGCTTTCTTGATTTTTCTAATTAATTCTCTATCTAAAAATTGACAATTCCTTGTATTGGCTGACTTATAAAAATCTTTTCCTCTAAGATTATTATAATTAAAGTAAATTTGTTGATCAATGGGCATATATTTCCCTGTAATTTTAATAACTTCATGCGCCAAAATTCCACCGATAATGCTTGAAAGAATACTAAATGGTTGTTTTTTCCTAAATTCAATTGAAAGAATATTTGTGCTATCAAGATGGTTTAGAAATGTATTAATTTCATCATTATTGTTTGGAAATGAAGTTGTATCTGATAAATAGGTATATTCGTCTACATTTTTGTCAGTAAAGTTTTTATAAGTCTTATAAATTGTTTCTTTAGTTTCAATAAACTTTACGGTATGATTATTTTCTAAAAATGTTTTTAATTTATCGCTATAATCAACTGTAATAGAAGTCAAAGAACTATCTTTTACATTTATGTTTATCTCTTCTTTCCCTATAAGCTTACCTTTTGTGCTAAGAATATTTGTATCTAATTTTTCAATGTTCATAATAATTTTATCGGATTCTACTATATGATTTTCAACAAACCCTGATACACACGGTTCTCCATCTTTATCAATGACGCAATGTTTTCCAAAATTACTAAATATGTAACCTTCTAGTTCGTAGTTTAGACCCATAATAAACTTTATATTATTTTTACTACAAAATTTATCAATATTATTTCGATTATACTTTCCCTGTTTTGTCATAATGACCGCATTAACTCCACTTTTTTTGATATTATCCAAATTAAAGGTATTCCATATTTCTGTTATCAAAGAAGGATTTAACTCTTTAGCAAATTCAACACAATTTTCAGCAAGAGTAATATTTTTTTTATCCTTATTTGAATCCTTAATTGATTTCTTAATTGAATAATAAACATTAAGCTCTTTCTTTTTGGTAAGTTTATCATTATCAATGACAATTATCTTTTTTATACCTATTAAAGCAAGGCATTTAATACATTCCATTGAAGTAATGTCTCCTCCTATTATTAAAACAGAAATATCCATTAATTTTTCCATCGTTTTTTTACCAACAGCTCCTATTTGCCGAGAGAACTTGTTTTTGGTATGCAGATCCATTGTTTTTAACTCATAATATTAAATAAATTAATTATCAATTTTTTAAATTTGATTATAAAAGTTGTTTATTATATTAAATTAATACTCTTGATATGATAAATACATCAGATTCTATAAGTTTGAAGTTTAAAATATCAATAAATAGTGTAGATAAACCGGAGTTCAGTGATATATCTAAGTCTCTTACTAATAGTATAACTAAGGCTGAAAAGAAAACTCAGGGTATATTCTTTACTCCGCCCGAAACTGTTATTAATATGATTAACAAAGTGAAATCTTTAAAAAGCTCATTAGAATCAATTTTGGAACCATCGTGTGGTTCTGGTGAATTTATAGATTATCTAACTAAATATTTTACTGATTCTAAAATTACTGCTATAGAGCTTAATAATATGATTTTTGAATCTATTAAAAACAAACAATCGAGTAATATTAATTTGCTTAACGAAGATTTTATTAAATATACGGATCAAAATAAATATGATCTAATTATTGGTAATCCTCCATTTTATGTAATGAAAAAACATGAAGCTCCCAATGATTATCATGAATATTTTGATGGAAGACCTAATATATTTCTACTATTTGTAATTAAATCTTTAAAGATGCTTAAAAGTGATGGTATTCTAAGCTTTGTATTGCCAAGAAACTTCATAAATTGTCTTTATTATGATAAAACGCGACAATTCATTGATAAAAATTTTAAAATACATTTTATAGAGGATTGTGATGATGAGTATATTGATACCAAACAAGATACTATCATAATGGTAGTTCAGAAGAAAGATAATCCTGATAATAGTAGTTTTACTCTAAAAGTAAGTGATTATACAATATTTGGAACAATTGATAATATTGCTAAATTAAAAACTTACTATAATAATTACAAAACATTAAATGAACTAAATTTTCGAGTTAATGTAGGAAATGTAGTATGGAACCAATGTAAATCAATACTTACAGATGATAATACAAAGACACGACTAATTTATAGTGGTGATATTGCTGATGTTGATACTGTAAAAAAATACAAAAACAGTGAGAAAAAAAATTTTATAGATAAAGATGGTGAAACAGGACCACTTCTTGTAATGAACCGTGGCTATGGTGTTGGACAATATAAATTTGAATATTCTCTTATAAATATTAATAGTAAGTATTTAATTGAAAATCATTTAATTTGTCTTAGGTATAAAGATGGCATCAGTGATAACGAACTTATAAGTAAATATAAAAAAATTATGAAGTCACTATCAAATAAAAAAACACAAGAATTTATAATGACCTATTTTGGTAATAACGCAATTAATACCACTGAAATTAATTACATTCTACCTATATTTAACAACTAATTGTGCTTTCTATAAGTTTTTTTTCTAAGTAACAAATTACTTCTTCCTCAGTTTTTATTTTTGACTCGTGCGTAAAGTAGTTTGTTTTTTCTTTACTTCCTTTTTGCTGAATCATAGGTCGAGTATAATATGAAATACCTCTGCCAAGAACATCTAATTCCTTTAGTTTTTCATTAAGTTCTTCGTCTCTTTTTCTTGCTTCTTCAATATGGTGTTCAATTAATTGTCGTTGAATTTGGGTTATAACTGAGCATCCTAAAAACATTGTTGTTTTATTATATTTTTCCGAGCAAAATATATAAATATAGCTTGATTTAGGAATACAACTATTAAATACTGGAGTAGATCCTTTACAAGATTTTGCTTCAATTGCTATAAATAATTTATTATTAATTTTAACTAAAAAGTCTGGATTATCATGTGTACCAAAAGGTTGTTCGATAAATATGTTATCTGGAATATAACTTAGTAATTCAGGTTCAGTTTCCCATTTTCTTAGATCACTATTGGTTTGTTTATCTAAGTTATACCTTGTAAATCCATGAATTTCTAACTGTTTCGCTATAGCATCTTCATGACGAGCGCAATTATGAACTGATCCTGAGCAAGCAGCTTCATTTTTAAAATATTTCATTTGATTTATATTGTGTAAAGCATTTATAATAGGATGATTATATTCTTGTGAAACAGTGGGATTGTCTTCAACAATGATATTAGAGTCAACTACGTTATTGTCCATTTCCATGTTAAATAATAATTAATAATATTTTTAAATTGTTAATTATTATCAAATTTTACATAATACCTTCTATAAGTTCTTTCGCCGTTTTAAGATCTTTTATTATTTTATCCAAATTGTTTCTTCTTTCTTGAATGTTATCAACCTCTTTAAGAAGATCATTTAATTCAGATTTTTTTATGATTTCATATAACTTGGAACCTATATCTTTTTGCGATTGTGTTACTAGATAATACATAATCTTTTTAGGTATTGTATCTTGAAGAATATAAATAGTGGCTTTAAAGTAATTTTCAGCAAGTATTCGCATTACATCGACATTACTACTATTACTATCTACAAGTGCTTCATTAAATTTTAGATCATCGGTCCAAATATAATTTTCTTGGCTACAAAGTTCATCTTCAATTACCTTGTAAGTCTTGTTAAGATGTGGTATAAATACTTCATTAAGGCACGTTTTTGTAATTAATTTATTTAGTTCAGGGAAACGATTAATAGATTGTTCTTCCAACAGGTGTTCTACAAGGACATTGAGTTCATTCATTATATTTTGACTACATTTTTGAGCATGTTGATTAATATTAAAGATTGGTCTTTTAATTGGATCTTTCATAAGTTGTTCTAATACTTCAACTGGTGGTGATGGAAAAGACATATGATTACCTTCACAGTTAGAGATGGCATCTGTTATATAAGAATCATTACAATTAGATTTACTGAAGGGTTCTAAATTTTCAATAGTTTGCCTGAATTCAAGAAATTGCTGTTTTACATTTCTACCACTATTAATAATTTTACCTCTGTCTTCTAATACAGAAATGAATGCTCTTGTTAATTTAGCTATAGTTTTATGTATATAAGCTGACTTCATTGT
>Ga0163109_10001011_pt1 | contig 22307 bp, 10 predicted proteins | sample CRUFie1St13metaG_FD_108704 | JGI IMG/M metagenome (GOLD analysis project Ga0163109, IMG submission 108704) | Marine microbial communities from the Costa Rica Dome - CRUD Field 142mm St13 metaG | ecosystem: Environmental > Aquatic > Marine > Oceanic > Photic zone | place: Costa Rica: the Eastern... | reverse complement strand
CAAGGTGCTATTGAAGAGTACATGATGTTTGTTAATAGATCAACTAGCTTAGCTATTGATGATATGTTAGCTTCAATGAACTCTTACGGAGCTGGTGGTACATCATACGGTGTATTTAACAACTCTGAAGATATGGCATTAAATTTAGGTTTCACTGGTTTCAGAAGAGGTTCTTATGACTTCTATAAGTCTGACTTTAGATACTTAAACGACAAAGCTACAAGAGGTGGTATTAACGATGCTGCTGGTGCTAATGCAATTAGAGGTGTCATGATTCCTGCTGGTGTTTCTTCAGTTTATGATCAAACTGTTGGACAAAGCATGAAGAGACCTTTCTTACATGTAAGATATAGAGCTTCACAAACTGATGACAGAAGAATGAAAACTTGGGTTACTGGTTCTGTTGGCGCTGCTACATCTGCGTTAGACGTTATGCAATTACACTTCTTAACTGAAAGATGTTTAATTACACAAGCTGCTAACAACTTCATGTTAATGAAGTAAACTATTTATTAAGGATCGAGGCTTCGGCCTCGACCCTTTATTTTATTAATTTTATTATATATTATTATGGCAAAAAAACAAAAAACACAAGAGGTAGAGGTGCCTGTTGTTGAAACACCAGTTGTTGAAACACCAAAACCTAAAAAAATTCAATCTAAAAAACCAGAGTGGGAAATAAAAGATAGAGTTTACTATTTAAAATCAAATAGAAAACCTTTATCATACATGTTAAAAACTAATGGTGTTTATTATTTTGATGAAGAAAAAGGTTACGAAAGAGAATTAAAATATTGTGAAAACCAAAGAACTTGTTTTGTTGATGAAATGAAAGGAGATCAAAGGCTAGCTCACGTTATTTTTAGAAATGGAGCTTTGTTTGTAGAAAAACAAAAGACAGTTTTACAAAAACTTTTATCATTATATCACCCGCATAATGAAACTATTTTTTACGAGCATAAACCTGAAGTTGAGGCTGCAGATCAAATAGAAATACTAGAATTAGAAGCTGATGCAATATTAGCGGCTAGAGATATGGATGTTGATATGGCAGAAGCTATATTACGTGTAGAAAAAGGTTCTAGCGTGTCTAAGATGAGTTCTAAAGAGCTTAAAAGAGATTTATTAATATTTGCTAGAAATAATCCTTATTTATTTTTAGAGTTAGCTACTGATGATAATGTTCAACTTAGAAACTTTGGTATTAAAGCTACAGAGCTTGGTATTATTAAGTTAAGTAACGATCAAAGAAACTTTATGTGGGGGTCAAACAATAGGCCTATAATGACAGTTCCATTTGACGAACATCCATACACCGCTTTAGCGCATTGGTTTAAAACTGATGAAGGTATGGAAATATATGCAAATATAGAAAAAAGATTAAATTAATCAAACTGTAGAAGCGGTCGCTCTACGGGGCGATCGCAAACTACAATAAAAAATTATGGTAAATATAAACGACGTATATCAAAAAGTATTAGCGTTAGCTAACAAAGAGCAAAGAGGTTATATTACGCCGCTTGAATTTAATTTATTAGCTAATCATGCTCAAATGGATATATTTGAGCAATATTTTTATGATTTAAATCAATTTGACAAGCTAAAAGAAAACGACCTTGAATATTCAGGCATGATAAATATTTTAGAAGAAAAAATATCTATTTTTGAAAAATTTAAAGTTGCTATGTCTGCAATGAGTGGAAATCAAGCTACATTACCAACTGATGTTTATAGACTAGGAACAGTTTTTTACGGAGCTTCTAGCTTTGATGTTGAAGTTGAAAAAGTTGGCAAGAAAGAGTTAGAATATATGCTAAGAACTTCTTTAATGGCGCCTGTTGATGCTAGGCCTGTATATGTTAGAAAGTCTGATACTCAATTAAAAATATTTCCTTCTTCTCCTTCTACTTCTTATACAACTTCAAATATAACTTGCAATTATATAGCAAAGCCTGCTACTGTTAACTGGACTTATAATGTTGTTGCTGGAAATGCCTTATACAATGCTTCTGCAAGCGATGCGCAAAACTTTGAACTACATGCGTCTGAAGAAACAGAATTAGTTTACAAAATATTAGAATTAGCTGGAATAACTTTAAATAAACCAGGTTTAGTTCAAATAGCTGGAACAGAAGACATACAAAAACAAAACTCTGAAAAACAATAATAAATGGGATTACTAGACAATCAAACTCAAGCTCAATATCAATCCGGTACACTAGGTGCTTATCAGTTTACATCTTTAGAAAATATAATAAATCAATTTATTATTGCATACGTTGGAGAAGAAAAAATTATTGCAAAAGCTAAAAGATTAGACGTAGCTTTTCATGCTCAACGCGCTTTACAAGAACTGTCATTTGACACTTTTAAATCTACAAAAGCACAAGAAATAGAAGTGCCTGCTACATTGCAAATGATTTTACCACAAGATTACGTTAACTATGTTAAATTAACTTTTACAGACGATTCTGGTATAGAGCATGTATTATATCCTGCTATAAAAACTTCAAATCCAAAAAATATAAAACAAAACGCTGACGGTACTTACGATTTAAGTGCTAATGAGTTGCAGTTTGACACAGAGTCAGATACTTGGACTAATTACAAGGCTCATACTTCTTCTACACAAGTTCAAGATGATTACGAAGATGATACTAGGTGGTATGCAGAAGGCAGAAGATATGGTATAGATCCTCAACACGCACAAGACAATGGTTCTTTTTATATAGACGAGCTTGCAGGTAAAATACATTTTAGCTCAGCCTTATCTGGTAAAACTGTAACTTTAAAATATATAAGTGATAGTTTAGGTACAGATGCTGAAATGCAAGTGCATAAATTTGCAGAAGAAGCTATGTATAAACATATTGCACACGCTATATTGTCTACTCAAAAACAAGTTCCAGAGTATTTAGTTCAAAGATTTAAAAAAGAAAAAAGAGCCGCTATAAGACAAGCAAAACTAAGATTATCAAATATTAAAATTGAAGAACTTACTCAAATACTTAGAGGTAAGTCCAAACATATAAAACACTAGCATATGCCAGAGTTAAAAAGGAATTTTACTCAGGGGAAAATGAATAAAGATCTTGATGAAAGATTGCTTCCTCCTGGTGAATATAGAGATGCAAATAATATTCAAGTTTCTACATCAGAAGGTTCTGACGTAGGAACAGTACAAACAATGCTAGGTAATAGTAGGTTTATTGAGTCTACGAAGTTACCAGCTGACTGCAAGTGTGTTGGAGCTATAACAGATGGTAAAAACGATAATTTATATTGGTTTGTAAAAGGACCTGGTAAATTTAGCTCTCAAGCTTTAAAATACGACTTTATACTACAAGTAAATGTTGAATATGGTCAAGTAAGTTATATTGTTGTTGATAATTATCAAACAGTATTAGCAACTTCTGCAGCTACAAGTAGTGCTGGCACTTTAACTTTTGCTGACGCTGCTGGTGTTAGGGCTGGTATGTTTGCTGTTTTTAACGATAGCAGCGGTAATCCTCAAAGATGGGAAGTTCAAAAAGTAGAAAACAATATTGTTACTTTAGCACCTTTAAACGGTGTAGCTATTTCAATAAACGTTTCTTCTGGAACTAATATTGTTTTTGAAGCTGAAAAAGTATTAAACTTTTCTGGAGATATTATAACTGCAATAAATATAATAGAAGATAATCTTTTCTGGACAGACAATCAGTCTGAGCCTAAAAAAATAAATATTACAAGATGTAAGCTTGGTACTGGTAAATTAACAAATGTACCTGATACTAACATTTCAAGTGATATACCTACACCCTCTCAATTACAAAATTCACCTTTTAACGGTTCAAATTTCAACATACATACTAGGCTAGTTTCAGTATTAGACGATGCTATAGGTCCAGAAGTTATTACTAACGCAGCAGGTACTAAAGCTGTGTTTTTAAGAGAAGAACATATTACAGTTATTAGAAAAAACCCTGTAACACCTTTGTATTTAGAAATGTCTTCTACGACAACAGAAAGATTTAATCAATCTGGCACACCTAACAATATAGTAACAACTATATCTTCTACTAGATTTACTGATCCTTCAACTGGTATACCTCATGCTACTGGCTTTATAAAAACAAACGTATTTTTTACAACAGCTGTAGATTTTAGAATAGGTGATATTGTTTTGTGTATAACTACATCTTCTCAAAGTAATTATAGTGATTTTGAAGATTATGAAGTTAGAGCTGAAATAACTGCAGTTCCGTCTCAACATCAACCACCAAATACTATTATGCCTGGTGTAACCGGTGACGCGTATGAATTAACTATATTAAGTGTTGACGCTTCAGTTGCTAATACAGATGAAACTTGGGCTGTAACTTTAGAACAAAAGAAACCTTTATTTGAATTTAAATTTCCAAGATTTTCATATAGATATAAGTATGTAGACGGAGAATATTCTACTTTTGCGCCTTGGTCTCAACCTGCTTTTTTACCAGGCAATTTTGATTATTTACCTAAACAAGCATATAATTTAGGCATGACGAATAATGTTAGATCTTTAACTCTTAAAAACTATGTTGTTGAAGATTCATTAAGACCTAGAGATGTTGTAGAAATAGATATATTATATAAAGAAAGTAACTCACCTTTATGTTATACTGTTAAAACAATTAAACCTTCTGATGGTGGTTTAATATGGCCTGATACTAGTTTAACTCCTTACGAAAGAGGTAGGCTAGATATTGAGTCTGAAATGATACACGCTGTGCTTCCTGAAAATCAACTTTTAAGACCTTATGATAATGTACCAAGGTTTGCTTTAGCTCAAGAAATAACTGGCAATAGACTTGTCTATGCTAATTATAAACAAAACTATGATATTGTAAGTGAAGGCTCAATTATTAGACCAGATTTAAATGTTTCTTTTATAAACGAAGATGTTGAAGAAGAAAAAGGTAAAAAGTCTATAAAAACAATGCGTAATTACCAAGTTGGTATAGTTTATTGTGATGAGTATGGTAGAGAAACACCAGTGTTAACAGATCCTGTAGGAGGCTCTATAAAATTAAATGTAGAAGACGCTTTAAAAAGCAATAAGCTTAAAGTAAAAATAAACTCTGTAGCTCCAGAGTGGGCTAAAACTTATAAGTTTTATATTAAAGAAACCTCTAACGAGTATTATAATTTATCTATGGATAGATGGTACGATGCTAGAGATAATAATGTTTGGATTTCTTTTCCATCTGCTGAAAGAAATAAAGTAGACGAAGAAACGTTTTTAATATTAAAAAAACAGCACGATAACGATGTTGCCGTAGAGCAAGAAGCTAGATACAAGTGTATTGATATATCAAATGATGCGCCAGAATATATAAAGAAAAAAAGAACTGTTTTAGGAGTAGTGCCAAACGCTACTGATCCAGCTGGTAATGTTGATGGAGTATTTGGTGACTCTTCTAGTGGTTATCCTTTTACAAATCAAAACTTTTTTACTATATTAAAAGATAATGCAGATACTGTTTGGGGTAACGATTTTTGGGCTTATGATAATTTAGAAGTAAGATTTACATCTTCTAGCGGAGAGCAATCACTTTATTACGAAGTTATTAAAGCTTCTCCTAATGGAAATAATGAGTACAACATAACTATAAAAGAAAAGTTTGGAGATGATATGTTGTTTACTACAACTGATGATCCTCAAACTTTTGCTAATAGAATAAAATCTGCAGCAGGAACAACTTTGCAGTGTGAGTTATCTTATGTAGAATATCTTAATAGACCTGAGTTTGACGGTAGATTTTTTGTAAAAATAAATAAAGATTTAGCTTTACAACAAAATTTATTTAAGCCGGCAGATCCAAGTGATTTTATTGTAAAAAGCGCTAGTAAAGTTCAGTATATAAACACTTTACAAGGAAGCGGCACTAGTGGAAGTGGTATTTCTGGTGTTATACTTGGTGGTGTTGCTGGTATTCCAACACAAGCAATAGGTCAAAACAGCTCTGGTGTACGTACTTTTAGTAATGGTTCTACAACATATACTTGGGGCACAAATAGCGTTGGTGGTGCAGCTGAATTTTATGAAACAAATAACCAAGCTGGTAATAATGGCGGCGCTAGTACTTCAAGACAATTTTGGGATAACTTTTCAGCTTCTCACAAAAATCATGATAAAGGAAATTGGTTTATAGATCAAGCAGCTGTAAGATCAGACATTAAAAATGATAAATTTAATGGTTTAAGAGGTTCTAATCATAATATACCTTATGGCAATGGTGTTGATGGTGGAGTTGGAACTAATTCAAATCAATTTGGAGGAATAACATTTAATCACCCAGAAGCAGGTCAACTTGAATTACATATTGGTAAAACACAAAGCGCTAGTAGCACACAATTCTCTGGCAGTGGAAGCGTTTGTCACGGTAAAGGTATACACGCTAAAAACTATGCTATAGATATTGGTTTTTCTGGAATATGGCCAGACGGAGCAAATCAAGGAAAGTCAGGCGTTGTTAATAGAATACAAGATGCTGTAAACTCAAAACCTCAATATCAACAAGATGTAGCTTTTGCAGAAGCGTTATTTAGCATTGGAGCTAAATTTAGATTTAAAAACGATCCAGACGATATAGTTTATACTGTTTTGTTTGCTAGAGAATTATACGGTATAAGAAATTATGATCCTAGCTCAGGAGGTTCTGATCACAATGATGATGGTACTACTAGTTCACCAAACTATAGATTAAATAAAAGACAAAGATGGACTATTGTAGTTGACAAACCTTTTGGTAGTGGGCCTTCTCAGTTTTGGCCGTTAGATATAGCTCATGATGGTACTCAAGGTCAAGTTATAGAAGTTTTAGAGCCGTTTAGTGAGTCTGGTGATTTTTCTAGTGAAAACCCAGCTATATGGGAAACTGAGCCAAAAGAAGATGTAGGGCTAGATATATACTACGAAGCTTCTCAATCATATCCTATGGATATTGACTTTAGAACTAACGAGCAATTTATACCTGTAGGCTCAACAGTTAAACATTTTGTAAGTGGTGAGTGGGTAAATATTTTTTACGATGGAAGTACAAACGACACTACTATTGCAGTTAAAACTTTTTCAGCTAGCGATCAAAAAGTTACTTTAGATGGTCCTGCTGTTGCTATATCTGTAAATGAAAGACTTAGGTTTGAACACCCTGATGGTAGCGCTGTACATGCCTATGTTAGCGCTGCCGTTTCAAATGGAGATACGGCTATAATTTTGCATGGTGATAGCAAAAATACAGTTGAACTGCACAGACCTCATAATCAAGAAATAATTTTACCATATTTTAATTGTTATTCTTTTGGCAATGGAGTTGAATCAGACAGAATAAGAGATGATTTTAACCAAGTTAGAATTGGTAAAGGTGTAAAAGCTTCTACTGTTTTAGCAGAACAATATAAAGAAGAGCACAGACCAAGCGGTTTAATATTTTCTGGTATTTACAATAGTAATAGTGGTGTAAATAGATTAAATCAATTTATTGCAGCAGAAAATATAACGAAAGACTTAAACCCTAGTTTTGGTAGTATACAAAAACTTTATGCTAGAGACACTGATTTAATAACTTTATGTGAAGATAAAGTTTTAAAAATATTGTCTAATAAAGATGCTTTATTTAATGCTGATGGTAATTCTAATGTAACTTCTAATGAAAGAGTTTTAGGTCAAGCAGTTCCTTTTGTTGGTGATTACGGAATATCTACAAATCCAGAATCATTTGCAGCAGATAATTATAGATTATACTTTGCAGACAGACAAAGAGGTTCTGTTATAAGGTTATCAAGAGACGGTATAACACCAATATCTGAGCATGGTATGAGAGACTGGTTTAAAGACAATTTTGGTAAAGTTCATGTAAACCAAGCTATTGGTAGCTTTGACAAAGATAAAAATACTTATAATTTAACTTTAAAAACTGTAACAGATAGAGGTAACGATAAAGAACTTAATGTTAACTATACTTTAGCTTTTAAAGAATCTGTTAGAGGTTGGCAAAGTTTTCACAGCTTTGTGCCAGAGTATGCTATTAGCGCTAATACTAATTACTTTACTTTTCAAGATGGTTTCCCTTGGCAACATCATGTAAATTCTATTAATAATAATTATTATGGAGTTCAATATTTTTCTGACATAACAGTTATATTTAACGATAACCCTGGTATGGTAAAAAGCTTTAACACTGTTAGCTATGAAGGTACGCAAGCAAGAGTTGTTAAAAATTTAAGCGATAATAACTATTATAATTTAACTGATACTGATGGTTGGTATCTTGACTCTTTTATTACAGACTTGCAAACAGGAACTGTAGATGAGTTTATAAACAAAGAAGGTAAGTGGTTTAATTATTTAAAAGGAGAAACAACAACTTTAAGTAATTTAGATGGTTTAGAGTTTTCTGTACAAGGTATAGGCAACCCGTCGGCAGTCACTCATGACGGTGATCCAAGTGGTAGTGGTGGTTCTTACAAATTACGTGTTAATGATAGTTCTGATGGTACTGATGGTACTGGGTGGGACGATGGTGAAATTTATACATAAAATATGGCAATAAACGATTATTCATTTTTATCAACAACTATAAGCGTTGCTTATCCTCAGACTGGCGGTAGTGTTATATCTGGTAGTTTTTTTAGTTTTTTTATAACACCTGTAGGTGGCACTCCACAATCACCTGTTGTTATTGCTGCGGAAGATTTTAACATAGGTAATTCAGCTGAAAACCCGCCTAACTCTAATATATATATTGGTGGTAATGTTGATGCTACTGTTGAAAAAGTTCAGTTTGTAGACACTGGCGTACCTTATGATACTTTAAATACAGTAGAAGTTAGAGTGTTTTTATTTAGTGGAACTGTAATGCCTAACAATGATTTAACTTTGCTAGTAGACGTTGATTATGTTGCGCCAAATAATAATAGAGGAACTATTGTAGGAAGACCTTTTTGCATAAAGCTATATACGCCATCAATATACAATCACTGTGTTGGTGGGGCTGGTACAGGAACAAACGCGGCTTTTGTTGGTATAGCTTCTTCTGCAATAAACACTGCTTTTTCAATTACTTCTGCAAACCCAAATGGAGGAAATGCAAATCCACATTGCTTTAATGGTTTTCATGAATATGAAGTTAGCGGTACAGTTCCTGAAGGGCAAACAACTACTATATTTGGTCAGTCTTTTATTGCAGATACAGGGTTTTATTTTCCTGACCCTGGTATAACAGCTAACTTAACAGTTGATACGCAAGGTTTAGATTTTAGTAACAATTATAGTATTCATCATATAATAACTAGAAACGCTGATAATCAAATTACTACTTATAGATTTGAAATAAACTATACTCCACCAATACCTGCGCTAGAAGATCTTAATGGTACTGAAGCTGAAAATATAGAAAAATTTTGTGCGTTAAATCATAATTTAATATATTCTAACTTTACACCAGTTGAAATAACTACTAGTAATAGCGGAACTCAACAATTAATACAATCATTGACTGTTGGTGGGCAAACAGGCGTTGGAAGTGCCACAGATGCTGAGGCTGGCCCTACTCCTTTAAGCCCAGATGGTGAAACAAGGTCGGTTTGTGTTTATGGTAGTGATTTTGCTGGTTATGATTTAACAGTTAAACAAGTTACTGGTGGCACTACTAAAACAATGACTTTTGCTAAGCCACACCCAGCTCAAGGACAAGAATCTAATAATAGTTTTACTTCTAGCACTACAAGCACGGGTGTTACTCAAATAAATATAATAAATCCTAGAGCAGGTAGAGCAACTTATTATCCTAGTGGTAAGCCTTATGCTATCGATTATGCTAAAAGAACAGTAAATTCTATAGAGGTTGATGACTATCATGTAGACGTTTCTTATCAAGAATATTTTGTTCATTTTCCAAAAATTTCAGCAACAACTTATTATGATATTTTTGTAAATAAAAGCGATGATAACGAAAGTGGTAATACCGATGCTGAAAAAGAAAACGTAACAACTTCGTTCGGTATGTCTGGCTCTGGTTCTGGCGCTACCTCTAGTAATCCAATAAGAATTTATCAATATGCAGATCCAGCTATTAATATAGCGCCAACTACTAATACAGCTATTTTGTTTGAAGCTATGCCTACAGCAGCTTCTAAATCTACAATAAGAGCTAACGTAAGGTTTACTGACGATTCTACTGGCGCAATAGGCGACTCTGGTCATATACCTTTTAGCTTTGATGTTCAAGGTGCAATTGGAAGTAAAACGTTAAGTTTATCAAGACAACCATTAGATACTGATTTTTCTGTAGTTAGTGGTGGTAATGGTTTGATTATATATTACGAAAGTTTATCTGCTGTTGTTGTAGGTGAAGGTGATGGTAATATTGTTAGAATAACAGGTCAAGCTTTTATAGAACAAACACCGGTAGATGACACTACAATAAACATATTAACTCAAAATTTTATAAACGCTACGTAAGATGCCAACAATAACTTTAACTTTTCCAAATCCAATAAACAGTTCTGTATGCGTAGGTGACACTGCTTATTATACATTGTTACCAACTACTACTGGAGGTTTTCAAACTTCTACGCAATCTGATATAGTTGAAATAGGTTCTATAACATCAATAAATAATACTACAAACCAAATAGTTTGTGATACAAATTTAACATTTAGCCAACAGCCTACAACTAATAGTTTTATTCTTTTTAGTAAAAACAATAAAGCTAATTTAAGTACCGTGTTAGGTTATTTTGGCGAAACAAAGTTTAAAAATAGTTCTACTATAAAATCTGAACTTTTTAGTATTGGCACAGATATGTTTGTTAGTAGTAAATAAGCGCTAAAAAGTGTAACTATAATATATATTTAAATATAATTATATGTCAACACAAAGTTTAGTTTCTAGAAAAAAAATATTAGAGTTAGAAAAAATATTAATAGACAATACTGATGGTGCTAATATAATTAGTAATCAAGGTAAAAGTATTGTAAGATCCGATCAGTTTCCTTTAAAACACTCGTTTGCTGATGGTATTTATATTAGACAAATGGGTATGAACAAAGATTCAGTTGTGGTAGGAGCAATACATAACCATTTACATGCTTGGTTTTTATTAGTTGGTAAAATAACAATAATAACTGAAAATTCTGAAGAAGATTTTATAGCACCATGCTACGTCGTTTCAACACCTGGTGTTAAAAGAGTTATATATGCAGTAGAAGAAAGTATATTTGTAAATGTACATAAAAACCCAAGCAATACAAAAGATTTAAACAAGTTAGAAGCTGAAATAGTTTCTAAAAATTATAAAGAATATGAAGAATATATTAATAAAAATAAATAAGCTATGTCGTTTATATTAGTAGGAGTAGCTGTAGCTGCCGGTGCAACTCAAGTTATAATGGCTAACCAAGGTAGAAAGGCAAGAATAGCTGAACAAAAAGCTGCTATGGCAGAAATGGAAAAAAATAAAAAAGCTTACGAGCAAATTGACACTAGCAATACTTATGCTAATTTAGAAAATAAATTTGAAGATTTAACTGTAAATCAACAACAAGCTCAATTTGAAGCTCAACAAAACCAACAGCAACAGGCTAATATTATGAATCAAATGAACGCTGCCGCTGGAGGTAGTGGTATAGCTGCTTTAGCTCAAGCTATGGCAAATCAAGGCCAATTAGCTTCGCAAAGAGCAGCCGCTTCTATTGGTATGCAAGAAGCTAAAAATCAACAATTAGTTGCTCAAGAAGCTAGTAGAATACAACAGCTAGAAGCTGCTGGAGAACAAACAGCACAGCAAAGAGAAGCTGATAAACAAGCAACGTTATTAGGCATGTCGCAGCAAAGAAAAGGCGCTGCAGATCAAGCGAGAGAAGTAGCAAAACAACAAGCTATGGCTGGCGTTGGTACAATAGGTAGTGCTGTTGGTTCTGGAATAGATGCTGGAATGGCAAATATAGACAGTGGTGGTTCATTTTTTAAACCAGGTGAAAACGTATAATAAATAAATAAAAAAAATATGGCATCAGATGCAAATTTAATAAAAGGAGCTGCAACGGCTTACGGGGCTGGAACAGCAGCTAAACAAGCTGGTAATCAGTTAGGTGCAATGGCACAAAACCTTTTAGGTAGAGTTGAAAGTCGTACTGCTGATTTAAAACAAAGAACAGCTGAGGCAAAAGAAAGAGACAGAAAAATAGAAGCAGAAATTGAAAATAATATTGAAGCTGGATTAGCTTTAGCAGGTGGGTTAGGCCAACAAGAATATAATTTAACTCTTAAAAAAGTTCAAGAGTTACGAAAAGAATATGATGCTTTGCCACTTGGTGATACCGCCGGCAGAAGAGCTATTATGAATAAAATGAGTATGGAAAGCCAGGCTTTGCAAACTGAAAAAGACGCTAGAAAAGATAATTTAAAGTTGTACGATACTCTGTCACAAGGTGTAAGTACAGACGATAAGTTTATTATGAGTGCTTTTAGTAATCCAAACTCTGGTAGCTACACTATTGAAGAGCGAGTTGTAGGTAAAGATGAAAAAGGAAATATACTTCCAGCAAACCAAAGAACAAGAGAAAAAATATATACGTTTAATGTTCCACAACAAGATGGCAGTTTTAAAACTGTAGAAATGAGTAATAATGAAGTTCAAAAATTATTTGATCAACAAAAAGATTTAACATCTACAAAAATGACTAAAGACATGGCTGTTGAGCAAATTAAAATTGGTGCTGAAGGTGGTGAATTTAATGAGACTAAAATTAGAGGCGCATATGAAGATTCTTTAGAAGGTAAAAGTTTACAATCAGCTTTAGCTGATGATTGGGGCGTTGGATCTTTTAGAAAAAACGCTAGAGATCTTGTTAAAGCAGAACTTGAAGCAAGTCCTATTGATTTAGATAATGATGGCGCTGACGATGACATAGACTCTGTAATGTCTGCGTTAACAGATCCTAATGATCCTAACTACGATCTTATGCCAGAAGATGTAAGAAAAAAATATATCGTAGATTATTTTGTTGATGCGCAAAGACAACAACATGAAAAAGGTGTGCAACAAGCTAAAGATGCAATGCTACGCGCTGAGCAAAAAGAAGCTAACAAATATCTTTTTGAAAAATATAAAAATGATTTAAGAAAAGATCTTGACGCTGCGCAAACAGGTAACGATATTATTAAAGCTCAACAAGATCATTTAAATGATTTAGAGCAAATCGCAGCAAAAGAAGAAAATATTATAAATAGAGATGAAAAGAAAAAAGCTGTAGTACAAGAAAATGTAATGAGTTATTGGAATGAACAAAATTTTAATGATGATAGGTTTAGACAAAAGGGACCTACTGACAAAGCTTTATTATATGCTGAGGCATTTAAAACGGCCACAGGAAATAACGATGTTAATATAAAATACTCGGGCAAACCGTTTACAGATTCTTCTGGTAGACAAGTACAAAAAGGTTATTATGTTGTTAGACAAGAAGACGTGTTTGACAAAGACGGTATAGCTACAGGTGAGAAAAAAGCTGTTAATCAAATAATAGGTATAGGTGAAGACATAACCGCAGAAAATATAATTTCTTTTATAAAAGCTGATACATCTATAGTTAAAGGTCAAGGTGAAACGTTAACAGGAGGAACAGTAAGAGATTAAACATGAATGAACAACTACTAAAAGATTATGTTGCTACGGCAAATTCTGGTAAATATAGTAGTTTTGACGAAGTCAATGCTAAATTTCCAGAGTTTAACGATGTTGATCCACAAATTTTAAAAGATTATGTGGCTACAGTTAATTCTGGTAAATATAGTAATTATGACCAAATAAATCAAAAATTTCCTGAGTTTAGCTCTGTTGGTGTTTATGGTGCTTTAGATTTACCTAAAGTAAAAATACCAGAAATACAAGTTGCAGTTGTTCAAGAATCAAACAAATATGAAGATAAAATCAAAGATGTTAATATTAAAAACATGTTTGATATTAAAAAATCTATAAAAAAAGATAGTGAAAAAGTAACTAAACGAGCAGCTGAAAACTATTTTAATCTTGATAAACTTGAAAGACCGTTAAAACCTTATGATGGCGAAAGTGATTTTAGAGAGTTTGTTAATGAAGATATAGAAGTAGATATAAGAAACTTTTTTGATGATAAAAAATACGAAGAATATAAAGCTTATCAAAAAGACGGTACTTTGCCTACAGAAAGTGAAGACTTTGATAAACTTTTAAAAGAGTCACATACTTTAGAAATACAAAAAGCGCTACAACAATATGTTAGCGAAATGGATAAAGAAGAAAAAGAAGAAGCTGTATTTAATTTTCCAAGTTATGTTGATGGAGAAGACGATATAAATAATAAAGCTATGATAGAAGCTTTTGAACAATCGTTTGATAAAGACAGTGAGCTTTATAGAATAGCAAAAGAGAAGTTAACATCAGGTTCAAGTATAAAAGATACTCAAAGATTTTTAATAAAAACAAATCCTGAAAAAGCTTTAAAATGGCAAGCTAATTATTTAGCTAATTTTAATGAAGATTTTACAAAAACATACGATAAGTTTAAAAATGAAAGAAAAACTTTTTTAGATAATAACAAAGATGTTTTTGATGAGTATAACGCACTAGAGCAAGAGCGTAAAGACATGGGTAATATAACTGAAAGATCAGATTTATTACTTATAGAAAAATACAATAGTATTGTAGACAGGCAAATGAACTTGCAAAACACTATGAAAGAAAGAGGTATTTTTAAAATGCAAGATACTTTGATAGCTAAAGAAACTGAAATAAAAGAAAAGTTAGATGATTTGCTAGATAAAGCTGAAATGTATGAAAATCAAGCCATGGCTACTGATGCTTTAGTAAAAGATTATAGCTTTTTAGGAAACATGAGTTTAATGATGGAAGATTTTTTTATAGCTAATACTAACATGATTGCTCAAGGCGCTATAACAAAAATAGGTCAAATAGGTAGAGATCCAGATAATCCTGAAGATAAAAAAATAATAGATCATTTAAACAAACAATACAGAGCCGCTATTGATTATAAAGAAAAATTAGGTTTAGAAATACAAGATTTACCTTTAACAATTAAAGCTGAAGATATAAACAAAGATAATATATGGAGAGCTACTAAACAAATGCTTGCAAACAACTCACCAAGTATATTAGTAGCATTAGGTAGCTTTGGTTATGGTAGTATAGCTTCAAGAGGTTTAACAGGCGCTGCTAAAGCTCAAGTTTTAAGACAAGGCTCTAAAGCAGCTATGGCCGCTTTTTTTGTTGGCGAAGGTGGTGCTAAGTTAGGTGATATGGAAATCATGCAAAGATATGCAGGTGAAAATATAAAACGTCTAAACGAAGAACTTGAAGGAGATGTAACACCAGACAAAAGAATACAGTTAGAAACAGAGTTAGAACAACAAGAAAGAGCGTTAAATTATTCACAGTTTGAAAGAGCTTTTTCTGCTTTTGCTTACGGTGGTGCAGCTGCTTATGCTGAAAAATTAGGTACACTAGGTTATTTAAATAGGTTACAAATGGCTACACCTGCTATAGGTAAAAGTTTTTTACAAAGAACATTGAGAAGCACCGGACAAGCTTTATTTGTTATGCCTAGTATAGAATTAATTGAAGAAACAGCAACTCAATTAACTCATAACTTTATAGATATACAGTTAGGTGAAGATAGAAGTTTTGTTGATGGTATTGATAAAGACTTTGTGTTAAACACAGTATTTACTAGTTTAGCAATACAAGGCCCAAGCAGAAGTATTAACATGTACAATGGTATAAAAAGTGCGGTTAGTAATATAAAAGAAAGAAGCAAAAGTTTAGAATTAACTCAAGAGTTAATAGACACACAAACAGCTTTAAATGAAGATAAACTAACAGCTGTTGAAAGAAAAGCTCTTGTTCAAAACAAAAGAGTTTTAATAGAGCAGTTAGCTATGCAAGATCAACTAACTGTACAAAAAGTTGCTAGAATGTCAAATGAAGATATTAGAGCTCTTTTTGATGTTGATAGACAACAAAGAAATACTTTGCGAGATCTTAGAGGTTTAGGCGCACAGCGTGATTCACAAAAAGATAAAAAGCAAAAGCAAGAGCTTATAGATAAATATAATTCGTTAGACGCGCAAAAAGAATTTTTGTTAGGTAAGCCTCAAAAACAAAACGAAAAGCTACTTAAAAAGTTTTTAAAACGAGCAGGTCTTGAACTAGGTGTAGACATAAATCCTAATGATGTTACTGAAATAAACTATCAAATAGGTAAGTACCAAGCAAATAAAGACATGACTGATGGTATAGATGGTACGCAAACAAGAGTTTTTGAAGGTGATAACGTTCAACAAGATTTTTTTGATTATCTTGACTCAAGAGTACAAGACAACAGTTTATCAAAAGAAGAGGCTGATAGATTAAAAGCTAAAGAAAAGCTGCCTTACGCTGCTGTTGTAGGTGGTCAACAGGTTTTATTTGAAAACGAAATATATAAAGGTATATTGCAAGGTGGTCCTTCTGCTAAAGTTGCAGCGTCAGCACCTTTACATGAGCTTACACACAAATGGTTAAGAACTCAAGGTATAGTTACAAAAGATGGTGATATAGCAGAGTGGTCGTTAAAATCTATACAAGCAATTGAAGGTAGATTAAATGAAATGATAGAAAATAATTTAATCGATAATAAAAGTGACATTGCGCTTATAAGAACAAGAATAAAACAATACAAAGAAGGTGATAAAGTTAATTTAGAAGAAATGGTAACCTTGCTTGGTGATTTAAAAGATCAAGGTATTATAGGCAGAGAACAAAAAAGTATTATAAATAATTTAAAAATATTTTTTAATAAATTAGCTGGTAAAGTTTTAGGTGATCAAAATATTTTCATGAGATTTGATAACTTTGAAGATATATCTGGTTATCTTGATAGCTTTCAAGAAAGTGTAAAAGAAAGCACATTAGTATTACCACCTGATGAAGAAGTACAACCTGGGTCACAATTGTCAGAAGCTTACGCTGGTTTAGATGCTGACTTGTTAATAGAAATTACAAAAACTTCTAAGTTACAAGGTCAAATAGCAGCTGCTAACGCAGAAATAACTAAACAGTTTGATAATCTAGCTTTAAATGCTTTAGGTTACGATCCGAAAGTTGGTGATATAAACAGGGCAAATGTAGTTGCCGCTGCAAGAGAGTTTTTACCTGGTATTATACAAAGATATAACAAAAAAGACGGTGCTTTTTCAACGTTTGTAGACAGTAACATACGACCAAAAAGACCACAAATATATGAAGCTGCTAAAACACTGCAAGATCGTGAGGCTAAAAAGCTAGATGCACCTGAAGTTGGAGAGTTAGCAGGTGATGTAAATGTTTCTACAAATACTGCCGCTGATGAGTTTATAAAGAAAATAGACGTTCTTGGCTTTAACGGTTTACAAAACGTACTTGATGATATTGCTAAATTAGTTAAAGTAAAGCCTGGTGATACGTTTAAACAAATAATACAAAGATACGCCGACAAAGTTGGCGAGTTAATTTTTAAAGTACCACCAATTAAAATTAATGACGGTACAAAAAACTTAACTTATGCTAAAAAATTTATTGATGGTATACCAGAGCAATCAGAAGCTGGTAACATACAAAAGTTTTTTAACGCTGGCACAAATGCTGAAAGATTTATAAAAATATTGCCCCCAACTAATGTAACTAGTGAAACAGCTGATATAAACAAAATACCTGAAAATATAGACGTTTCAAGAAATGTTTTAGGTTTAGCTATTGGTTTAAAAGGTAGGCCTTTAAATTATTTTTATAATAAAACAAATAAAAGATCAAAAGGTTTAACTTCACAAACGCCTGTATGGGAATTAAAAGATGAGTTCAAAAACCCTACACCAGAAACTGTTGAGCAGTTTAAAAAAGATTTAGGTATAACGCCTAGAAATGAATTAAACAATTACGACAGACGTATAGGTCAATTGTTAAAAGGTATTGCTAAAGTTTACTCTATAAACGCGGCTTTATCTGCAGCACAAAGGTTTCAAGAAGCTAGAACAGAAGCTGCACCTAAAGAACAAAGACCAGCTATAAGACAACAAACAGCTGATATTACAGCTGCACAAAGTAAAACTGCTTTTAGTGAAACTATTAATGCTGTAGAAGATCTTATTTCTATAAACGATATATTTCAACTAGAAACAAAAGGTATTGATGGTGTTTTAGGATTTTTTGGTGCTGACAAAACTTTTAACATAAAAACAGACGCAGGTAGAAAAAAGTTTTTAAAAGCTATAGAAGAAGTTTTATTACCTTTAATGCCAAAACAATTTTGGATAAATGAAAGTGGTATTGATGTGTTTACTGGCAGTAACGCTAACTATAAACTAAGCATGTCTACAAATGATGACGGTACATTTAAAAAGCCAGAAGAAGCTAAAGCTTATACAAAATTTAGAAATGATGTTAGAAAACTTATAAAAAACCATAAAAACTTTGGCAAAGATATACCAAACGCTAATTTTAATGTTGATAAAATATACACTACAATTTTTGGTAACAAAAATACATATACACAAAAACTAAAAAATAAAACAAAAATAAAGCAGTGGAATAAAGATATTAGCTTAATACACAAAGCTATGTGGCAGCGTTTTAATAACGCAATTGCTAATGATAAAACAGGTAAAGTTGCTGGTGTAATAGGAACTTATTTAAAATTAACTGCTAATGATAAAAAATCTTGGCATAGATTAGGTGCTCAAATAGCTGGTTATTCTTTAAATATAACAAAAAGAAAAAATGGTAAAGCTGCAAATATAGAGTTTGAACACGCTATGCCTGCTACAGCTGCTTATTTATATTTAATGGATGCTTCGCTTAGAAAAGGTGTTGATTTTAACACTTCTTATGATCTTGTTATAGATAATTATAAGCTAATAGTTTTAGATAAGGCTATGGACGATAAGTTAACTAATTCTAAAACAGAGAGCGGTTATAGTTTGCAAAAACGTATGCCAGACAATTGGAGTTTAATAAACAATAAATGGTGGGAAAGATATTTTAACAATATAGTAAACTCTGTTGATGGTGGTATTGATCCAAATTCAATAGTAGATTTAGACGGTAAAACATTTGCTGAAAAATTTAATATATCTAACGTAGGTGCCGTTATACAACAAAACAAATTACAAGAAAACAAAATTGATCAAAGTTTAATTGTTAGTAGTAAAACAGTAGAAAGTAAAGGTATAAGTATATTAGATTTTGACGATACTTTAGCAACAACACAGTCTTTGGTTAGATTTACGGCGCCAGACGGCACAACCGGCACTTTAAATGCAGAGCAGTACGCTAGCACTTATCAAGACTTACAAGAGCAAGGTTATACTTTTGATTTTTCAGAATTTAATAAAGTTGTAGGTGGTAAAATAGCACCTTTATTTCAAAAAGCTTTAAAGCTAGCAAAAAAGTTTGGCACTAAAAATATGTTTGTTTTAACAGCTAGACCAGCTGCTGCTGCACAAGCTATATATGAGTTTTTAAAAGCAAATGGTTTAAATATACCTTTAAAAAACATAACAGGTTTAGGTAACAGCACATCTGAAGCAAAAGCGCTTTGGGTTGCTGATAAAGTTGGTTTAGGCTATAATGACTTTTACTTTGCTGACGATGCGTTACAAAACGTGCAAGCTGTTAAAAATATATTAGATCAGTTTGATGTTAAGTCAAAAGTTAGACAAGCTAAAACACAGTTTAGCGAAAGTCTAAGTGTTGATCTTAATAAAATAATAGAAGAAAACGAAGGTGTTGCTGCTGAAAAAGTATTTTCAAAAGCAGAAGCTTCACTACGTGGAGCTAAAAAAGGTAGATTTAAGCTTTATATACCGCCTGGTGCAGAAGACTTTATGGGTTTAATGTATACTTTAGCTAATGCAAAAGGTAAAAAAGGTGAAGCTCAAATAAAGTTTTTTGAAGATAATATACTAAAACCTTATCAAGCAGGTGTAAGAAAAATAAACTCGGCAAAACAACTTATACAAGACGCTTATAAACAACTACTAAATGAGTTTCCAGAACTTAAAAAAGGTTTAAGAGAGTTAGTGCCAGGTATGAACTTTACTGTAGACGCAGCTATAAGAGTTTACTTGTGGGATAAAGCAGGTTTTGATATACCTGATATATCTAAAACAGCTAGACAAAGACTTGTTAAGCATGTTGAGTCTAATAGAAGACTTGTTGCTTTTGCAGACGGTCTTAGTTTAATATCAAGAAGAAAAGAAGGTTATGTTCAGCCAGAAACTGATTGGGTTGCAGGTACAATATTATCAGACATTGATGTTGCTACTAACGTTGTTGGTAGAAAAGAGTTTTTAAACGAGTTTATAGAAAATGTTGATGCAACATTTACTAAAGAAAATTTAAATAAAATAGAAGCTATATATGGCCTTGATTTTGTAGAAGCTCTAAATGATATAATATTTAGAATGAAGAGCGGTAAAAATAGAAACGTTGGCTCTACAGACAGACAAGTACAAAGATGGACTAATTGGATTCAAAACTCTGTGGGTGCTATAATGTTTTTAAACATGAGATCAGCTTTATTACAGACTATATCAGCTATAAACTTTATTAATTGGTCTGACAATAATCCTGCTAAAGCTGCTATGGCGTTAGCTAACGTAAAACAATTTGCAAAAGATTTTGCAATGATATTTAACTCAGACTTCTTAAAACAAAGAAGAACAGGTTTAAGAACAGATGTTAACGAAGCTGCACTAGCAAACGCTATGGCTGGTAAAAAAGATAAAGCTAGAGCTATACTTGCTTATTTACTTAAAAAAGGTTTTACGCCTACGCAAATAGCTGATAGTTTTGCTATTGCTTCTGGTGGCGCTACTTTTTATAGAAATAGAGTAAATACATATATAAAACAAGGTTTGTCACAAAAAGAAGCTGAAACAAAAGCTTTTGCTGATATGCAAGCTATATCTGAAGTTTCACAACAGTCGGCAGATCCTGCTTTAATATCTAAACAACAAGCAAGTATATTAGGTAGATTTATATTAGCTTTTCAAAATACACCAATGCAGTATGCTAGATTAACTAAAAAAGCAGCTATAGACTTAATAAAAGGTAGAGGTGATTGGAAAACAAATGTTAGCAAAATAGTTTACTACGCTGCAATACAAAATATAATATTCTCTGCTTTACAGTCAGCGCTATTTGCTTTAGCATTTGCTGATGAAAAAGATGAAGAAGAAGAAGATAAAAAAATAGAAAGACTAACAAATAATGTTATAGACTCTTTATTAAGAGGTACTGGTATATATGGCGCTGTTGTTTCTACAGCTAAAAATATCATGCTTGAGTTTTGGAAACAAGATAACAAAAAACACAGAGCTGACCATGCCTACACGTTATTAGCTTTTGCTAATATATCACCACCTATAGGTTCTAAACTTAGAAAAGTTTATTCAGCTACGCAAACTAGAAAGTTTAATAGAAGAGTAATGGAAGAAGTTGGTTTTAGTATAGATAATCCAATTGTACCAGCTTTAGGTCAAGCTATAGAAGGTTTTACAAACTTACCTTTAGGCAGAGCAATACAAAAAATAAACAATATGAGAGCTGCAACTCAAGAAGATGTAGAATTATGGCAACGTATGGCTTTGATAATGGGTTGGAACACTTGGGATATAGGTGTTGAAAACGATAGAATAGAAAAAATAAAAAGACAAATAAAGCAAAATAGAAAAAACAAAAGAAGTAACAAATCAAGTTTTGGTTCAAAAGGATTTTCAAGTAATTTTTAAAATATGAAAAAAGCTTTAATACTTCTTTTATTGGTTTCGTGTGCAAAAGAAGTTGATGACCTTGGCTTTAGAGTTTATACTATTCCTGCCGGTCAGCATAGCTCTGGCACTTTTATAAACCATCCAGATAATTCAAAAATAAACTTTCAGTTTATATTAGATGAGTCTGCTTATTATGAAACTGAAATACCAGAAAACCAAGATGATGTAAATAAAATATACGGCATGAGTGATTTTGGTTTACGTCATCAAAAATATTCTATACGTTTAGGCTGGAGATATATAGATAATGAGTTAGAACTTTGTTGGCTACGCCATGAAGAAGGTAGGCATAGCTCTGCTACAATAAGAACTATAGAGCCAAACGTAATTTATAACGCTACAATAGATATAAAAACGTTTTATTATGTAATAGTAATAGATAACGATACTACATTTGTACGTAGAAGACCTGAAGGTAACTGGGGTTTAATACGT
>Ga0163109_10001009_pt1 | contig 22326 bp, 20 predicted proteins | sample CRUFie1St13metaG_FD_108704 | JGI IMG/M metagenome (GOLD analysis project Ga0163109, IMG submission 108704) | Marine microbial communities from the Costa Rica Dome - CRUD Field 142mm St13 metaG | ecosystem: Environmental > Aquatic > Marine > Oceanic > Photic zone | place: Costa Rica: the Eastern... | reverse complement strand
ACATCAAAAATATATCTTTCATAGATCACCCATTATTCATTCCGTTAGCCACATTATACAAGCAGGAGCTGCGCCCACGCTTTTTCATTCACTGTTTAATGTATTCAGAATTCGCGCCAAGTAGTTATTATCTCTAAGGGAATGATTTATTTGGTTTTATTGGAACGCACCAGCGCACCGGCCCAATCTCTTAGCTGTTTTAACCATTTACTGGCTCTTTTTACCATTACGGGCCATTGGATAATCAGCACCTGGACGACTAAACCACCAGGCTGTGGTGCTCTACGGTGGGGAACGGATCGTAAAAATGGTGCAAGGCTTCACGCCAAGACTGATATTGCTCGGAGTTACGAAATCCCTCAGTGTGGTCTTCAAGCTGCCGCCAATGCACGAGCAAAATATAACGATTGGCCTGTTCTAAGCACTTACGTAATTCGTGCCCTAAATACCCGTCAACACTTTGGATGTGGCGTTGGGCGTCCGCAAAAGCCGCTCCAAACTCAACCTCCTGCCCTGCAATCACATTGAGAATCGCCACCTCAAGAATCATCTGAGTTACCAACAATTAGTTAGAACTATCCTAACCATCCAAAAGACTGCGCAGCAACGGCAGATGCTGGCGCCCCTGAAAAGGCTCACCTTCTAACAGATAAGTTGGACTGAAGGATACCCCCTGCCCGGCCAGATCCTCACGCTGGCTTTGCGCCTGAGCGATTCCGGAAGTCTCCACGAATCCGGCGAACCCGGACACCTCAATACCCAGCCCCGCCAACACCTCTGCGATATCTGCTACCGAGTCAATATTTGCCCGTTGCAGCCAAAAACGTGCGAATACTGCAGTTACGTAGGCGTGCACATCGCCTTGATTATTGATTACCCAAAGCAACCCAGCCGCGGCGAAGTCGCTGCGCTCGGCATCATGCAGGTCATATAGTTCATGCGCAGCGTAACGTCGCAAGTCGTCCACAACATATCGACCCCGGGTATATTTGTGCAATGTTCCTCGGTCTGGCTTTGCGCCAGGGTCTATCGGCTCACGTAAGGCCGGTGTGTGGATGATTCGCCACTGCAGATCTATACCCGCATCCCGTGCCATAGCGATAGTGGGCCGCACTGCCAAATAGGCACCGGCACTTTTAAAGTCAACGCAAACTGTCAGAGACTTAGTCGCTGGTGGCGTACGCCCAGCATCAAAGCCGCTTTCATAGGCGATGTCCGGCGCCGGGCCTTGCTCGCCAGTCAGATGCCACGCAATCCGTGGCAGATGTTCACGTCCAAAATAACGCTGTGTTGTCGCACCAGCAGCATCTTGCAGCACGTATGAGGGCACGCCGTAGACGCCGGCCTCGAACGCCGAATGCTGAAAGTCAGCATTAAAGTCGAGACCAGCCCCTTCGGCATAGGCGCGAAAGCCCGTCACATCGGCACCAATCCCACTTAATACATCTTCGATAACATCCAACTGCTCAACGTCCATCTCGCGTTTCCAAAACGGCTCATAAATCGCGTCGATGTAACGATTAAGCAGACTATCCGGTCGGCACTGCTCTTCTAGGCTTGCTTGTTGCTTGAGCCAAAACATACCGATTGCTGGCAAATCGGTATTCCAGATCTTAACCGTGCCACGCACGGTAAGACTGCGTAAGTTAGCGTAGCGACGACAATCGAAATACGCATATTTAACACCCGACCATTGCTCGGCGCTGCGGCTTTGCTCTGCCACTTTCCCATTCTTGCCGAGTTTCGCCGAACCCAAGTAACTTTGAATATCGAGTACGAAGGGACGCCAATCCGCCACCAGATCGTGTTGCGCGAGCATTTTGCGGGTTGGTTCTACCGCCAAATAGGCATATGGGCTTTTGAAATCGATGTATACGATCAGCGGCGCTGCAGATTGCAGTGGCTGCATGATTACTCCTCTCCTGGTGCATAAACTTTCTTTAACTGACTTTGCAGCGCCTCCTCCGAGAACAGTGGATCGTGCATGACCTCTGCTACATAGTCCTCGGCTTGATCGCCATAATGGGGTGATGCCTGATCGAGCGTTGCGCTGCCAAATTGATGCAACCCCTCTATTTTTTGTGTGCCATCCGCCGCCCAAGACACTAGGTAGTACAGGCCGTCGCCGGCCACATTCGTCAAATAGCCATTTTCTTCTAGGCCACGCCCATAAATTGCCCGCAGGATATCGGGCCCGCCGGCAACCGGCAGGTTCAGTTCGCCCCGAACATGGCGGTTTACTTCACCCCAGGGCGGATCGATCCGCCCCTTTGCTGCCATCAGCTTTGCAACGCATCCACTCAGTAGCTCGGCGATTTGTTGTTCGCTGTGGGCAGCCCGTTTATCGTCGCGTTCAGCCGCCAACAGCACGCAGGTGCCTAGTGCCGCAGCATTATTATTGAGGTCTGTACCTAGATCCCAGCTTGCCAACAATGCCTGAGCTGCCACTAATTCAGGCTCGGCAAACTCAGTTGCGGCTATTTGCTGCAGGTACCCAACATAGGGGGTATTGGGCGAATAGTATTTATCGTGCTTGATGGCTGAAAACTCGTCGGCTGAAATCGGCCCCAACTCAGCAAATAGTTCAAGCCCGCGCTGGGCCCTATTGGTCATATCCATCTGAAAACCATGTCCGGGCGCATAATCTTCAGGGCGCGGATTGTCTTCGGGACTGGTCACATTAAAGGGGGTTTGATTGGCACTGTGCACAAACCCCGATTTCGGATTAACCACCTGAGGCAACTGGGAAAAGCTCAACCGTTCTTTCCATATGAGTGTTGAATCATCTCCCGGCAGATACTGGCGCCAGTCATAGCGCGGATCGCGACGTGGTGTTAGCGAATTGTGCAGGAACATGATATTGCCGTCTTTGTCCGCATAGGCGAAATTGAAGCTAGCAAAAGACATCATGGCCATGGCTTCACGCCACTCCTCGAAGTTCTTCGCCTGATTCATGCGATACCACTGTTCTATCTGCCGAAGCTCACCCATTCCCGCATAACGAATGGCGTAGGTTCCATGATCGGTACGCAGCACCGGTCCATGCTCTGAGGCTAATATTTCGCGGCTGACTGTCCATGGCAAAAATCCCCACAGCGTCAGTTCGATGTCTACTTCACTGCGTTCTAGATCACGCCATTCACCGTCCAGTCGATACTGGTATTCATTCTCCGGATTGATGTCCAGCACAAATACATCGACCAAATCAGGCGAGTTTACCGTCGCGCCCCAGGCAATATTTTCAGTAAAGCCGACACTAATCGACGGACTACCGGGGAATAGCCCACCCATTACATTCAAACCAGTCTGACTTTTAATATGCGCCTCATACCACGCTACCGGGCCGGTGGTTGGCTGATGGGAGTTAATAGCCAGTCGTGTCGCACCCTCCTCGGAGAAGTGCGGCGCAATCGCAAAGGCGTTCGAGCCGATCGGCAGACCGCCTAGGGTAATTTCTGCAGAACCTGCAGGCTGCGCAACCGCTGCGTCAGGCTGACTGATCTGACGCTGACGTTCGGCCTTATTAACCTCGCGCACCACACCATCAAAACCGTAAAACAGCAAATGCCGCAGCATGAATCCCGCCACAACATCTTTCGCAGTTACCGGCAACTTGCGTTCATCCACTTCCTCGGGATGCGTCGCCGCGTAGAAGTTCAGCCCATCTGCATAAGCTTCGACATAGGCTCTGGTGTCGGGGCTGAGATCCCATTTGTAGTTTTCGTGCAGGGTTTCCCAAAGCCCTAACCACTTCACAAGGTAATCTGTAATGGCGCCATCCATACCCGAGTACAGCGCGCTATTACCTCGATAAAACGGCATCGCGTCTTCTATGAGCTGCCAATTATCCTCAGCTTGAGCATATGCAAAACCAAACGCAGTATCCGGGTCGGTAGCGCCTAGAACATGGGGCACACCGCGGATATCGCGGCGGATGACCACGTCGTAACGCTGATTTAGTTCAGCATAACGCTCGGCCTCAAAATTACTGTTTTGACAGCCACTCATCATCCCAGCAACAACCGCAAAACAACTGAACCGGATTAGCCCTCTCATCACTTACTCCCAATCGAAACGACTACATTTTAGAAAGCGTTTAAGCGTGCCATACCTGGGGCACGCTTGGAACGAATTACTCTTAGCTGGCGAACCCGCTCTGGCGTAAATGTAGATCACTAACCGATAGAACACCGGCTCTTCGCAAATAGGGTTTTGCGCGCAGCGATACCGATTTTACCTTTTCCTTGACATCGCCCCCTGCAAGTCCCACTGTGCGCCGCTTGGGCGCTAACCCCTCTTATCTGACCCGCAAATAACGCGGGTAAGCAATGTAAACGAAGCCAACCCCACCGTCAGTGTTGTCGCCAACTCAACTCGGTGCGCGCGTTCGCTTACCCGGACAATTTAATGTCAGATGATTTATTCGCAGACCTTGGTCTGCACACGAGCTTTTGTCGAACCGTCGCAAAATTAGGGTTTAAACAACCCAGCGAAATTCAAGCCGCTGCTATCCCAGAAATTTTAGCCGGCGAAGATGTCCTTGCGATCGCGCAAACCGGCACCGGCAAAACGGCCGCTTTCGGCCTGCCCTTGTTGCAGCAAATAACCGCTATGAAAAAGGGTCGGGCGAAACCACGCTGCCCGCGTTCGCTGATCTTGGCACCGACGCGAGAGTTAGCACTGCAGATACACGAGGAATTGAGCAAGTTATGCGCTGGCTCGAACTTGTACCTAGCTTGCGTTATTGGCGGAGTAAACCAAAACCCCCAGGTAAAAAAATTGCGCGCAGGGGTCGATGTGCTGATTGCCGCCCCCGGACGTTTATTGGACCTGATGAATCAAGGGCATATCACCTTGGATGAAACTACATTTCTGGTACTCGACGAATGTGATCGGCTACTGGATATGGGCTTTATTCCCGACGTACGCAGAATCGTTAGTGCCATGCCAAAACAACGCCAGTCACTGTTGTTTTCCGCAACCATGCCCAAGGATATCGTGCGTTTCGCGAACGAGGTGCTGCACAAGCCGGCACGCATCGATGTTTCGCCTAAAGAAATAACCGTTGCCAAGATTGAGCAATATGCAGTGATGGTAGCTAACGCCCAGAAGCGCGCGGCACTTGAAACTTTACTGCGTGATGAGCAGATGCAACGGGCGATAATCTTTACCCGCACCAAACACGGCGCGAATAAAGTCTGTCGACAACTCAACAGTTCAGGCTTCGTTGCTGAGGTAATTCACGGCAACAAAACTCAGGCCGCTAGGCAGCGCGCACTGCAAAATTTCAAACACGGCGACGCCTGGATACTGGTCGCTACCGACATTGCCGCACGTGGTATTGATATCGATGACGTCTCTCACGTAATAAATTATGAACTGCCTCACGAACCAGAGAGCTATGTCCATCGTATTGGCCGCACTGGCCGGGCTGGCGCTACCGGCATTGCTTGGGCGCTGATCGATCCGGCAGAAAAAAGTCGCCTGCGCGCCATCGAACGACTAACGAAAAAGAAGCTGCAGAATTTGCAACTGGACATCACCGAGATCGAAGAGAATGCGGTCGCGACCGAGGCGCCCAGTAAACGCACCAGCCGCCCCGACGGGGACAACAAACCGCGCCGACGCAACAGCAAAGCAAATACGCAAAAACATCCGCAGCAACAGAGACAATCGCGGGGACGCGCAGCCCAGGCGCGGAAAAGAGCTCCGTCGACAGCCAAGAATGAGCACAATGATAATTCCGGACCCGCAACTTCCATGCGCGCTGAGGCCCAGGATTCAGCTCAACAGGAAACTTCCAAAAAACGCCAAGGTAACCCCGGCCGACGTCGCAACAAACCCAATGGCCAACGGCGTCATGTAGCCAAGGGCAAAAACCCAAGTGCTAAACATAGCGCCCAAGATAACGATCAGGGTGGTCAGCGGCCGCCGCGACGGCGACGACGTACGGTGGCCTGAAGAGCTGGAGACGCTGCCAGCGCCGCCGCGTAGCCCAGCGCACCTGAAGCGTTAGCCTGCACGCCGGGCGCGCAGTGTGCGTCCCTTGATCTTATGCTGGTTCAATTGCTGTAGCGCCTGGGCAACCACGGATGAATGCACGGCAACGAAGGTTGATTGGTCCAGCAAATCGATTTTCCCCACTACAGCACCTGTAATGGACGCATGCGCGGTCAAAGCCCCAAGAATATCGCCCGGCCGAAGCTTATGCCGACGGCCACCGTTAATTTCCAGCGTGGTAAATAGCGGATCCGGTAACGGCCCAGTAGGCGCTCGATCTGGCAGTTGCAAAACTGACATTGGCCCCTGCTGCATAAAGGCCTCGATACCGTGTAAACGATTCATCTCGCGATCTGCGACTAAGCTGATTGCTCTACCTGTCTCACCACCACGACCCGTGCGCCCTATACGGTGTACGTATACCTCCGGTTGAGCCGGCAGCGTATGGTTAAAGACCGCATCAACGGAATCGATGTCCAAGCCCCGCGCCGCGACATCGGAAGCGACCAGCACATTGGCGCTGCCATTGGCAAAGCGCACTAAGGTCTGCGTACGCTGTTGTTGCTCAAGATCGCCGTGCAATGTCACAGCCTTCATACCCTCGCGACACAGTCGCGCACTGACTTCGGCGCATTCAATCTTGGTATTACAAAACACCATATTGCGCTCACCACCAAAGTGGGTAAGCACACTGACCAAGGCCTGGTCACGGTCCTTTGCATCGATGCCGCACCATTGCTGCCGAATCGGCGGCGCGTCTTCATGGGTGGTGACGTCTACGTGTACGGAATCATCGTTCAGACCGTGGGCGAGATTTTGCACGCCTTCTGGAAAGGTCGCAGAGAACAGTAACGTTTGACGGGGTTGCGGCAAATAATTGCAAATAGCGTCAATCTCGTCCGCAAAACCCATGTCGAGCATCCGGTCGGCCTCGTCAAATACTGTGACCTCCAAACCGTGCAGATGCAGTGTGCCTTTCTGCAGATGCTTAAGCACCCGTCCTGGCGTTCCAACGATGATGTGGGCACTGTGCTGGAGTGACCCTATTTGTGGCCCCAGCGGCACGCCACCACAGAGCGTTAAAATCTTGGTATTCGCCAGATTTTTTGCAAGGTCACGCGCGCTCTGAGCCACCTGTTCTGCCAATTCGCGTGTCGGACACAGCACTAAGCTTTGCACATGAAATGCTGCCGGGTTAAGGCGCTGCAGGCAGGCCAGAGCAAACGCGGCCGTCTTGCCACTGCCGGTACTCGCTTGCGCGATGACGTCTTTACCCGCCATCAGCGACGGCAAACTCGCCGCCTGCACTGGCGTCATCGTGTCGAAACCCATTGCGTTAAGGCGTGTGAGTAATTGTGGCTTTAGAGCCAATTCAGAGAATAGGTTTGCGGTCATAACAGCGACTTAATTTGGGTAGCGCAGTATGCAACAGATGAGCCTGCATGCGGCCATCGCGCGCAACAATTTCAAGCCTTGGGTCGAAGGGTGTGCGAATCAAGAAATGCCTCAGCCGCTGCGAAGATGAGCTGCCGGCGTTCAGGCTTAAGCTTATCCAGCGCCTTAGGCATCAATGCCAAACGCGGATTGCCCTGAAAAAAACCTCGGTGCTTATCAATAAACCGCCAATACAGACCGTCTACAACATCACACCAATCACCACGTTTGTAGTCACTCATTTTCAATAGGTAGTTGGAACCACAGATATACGGCTTTGTAGCAAAAATGCCGCCATCACTGAATAAACCCATGCCATACACGTTGGGACCCATGACCCACGGACTGGCATCAACGTACATCTCCATAAACCAGCGGTGCACTGCTGTTGGCTGTATCTCACATAAGTTCATTAGGTTCGCGACCACCATAAGTCTTGGAATGTGATGATTCCAACCAAGGCGCGTTGCGGTCTGTATCGCATGATCCAGCGGCGCAATACCGGTATCACCAGTGTACCAACTGGCGCCAAGCTGACGTTCATGACTCCAAAAGTTGGTGTGCTGCTGTTGCTCGCTGTAGTTTTGGTAGACCCCGCGAATAAACTCCCGCCAACCCGCGATTTGCCGAACAAAGCCCTCCAAACTCGGCAACGGTATGTCCCCTGTCTCGGCCCGCCGGAGCGCCGCAGCGATCACCTCATCAGGTGTCAGCAAGCCAATATTCAGCAATGGACTCAGCGCACTGTGAAATAGCGTGTCGGTGCGCAGACTCATGGCATCTTCATAAGGTCCAAACTGCGCCAAGCGCTGTTGCAAAAAATCATCTAGCCAAGCCAGCGCCCCAGCGCGCGTACTCGGCCACCAAAACTCCTGCGCATTACCAGGATGATCAGCAAACAATTCTGCGACAAGGCTTATCACTTCAGCTAAGTGCGCATTGGCAAAGGCCTTGGGTAACTCCGGGGGCATCAGGTCGCGTGGCAGCTTTTTCCGGTTCTCCGCGTCAAAACTCCATTGCCCACCTTCGGGCTGTCCTTCAGCGTCCACCAAAATGCCTAAGTTTTGGCGCTGTTGCTTGTAGAAACGCGCCATTAACAGTGATTTGCTTTGCCCGGTAAATTCCTTAAAAAATGACCGGCTGGTCAAAAACATGGGCGACTGAATCTCGTGACGCACTAGCCCCAGTTCCTGGCAAAGCGCCACCACTCGCGTTTGCAACGGCTTACTTTCGACTTCGATGTGCCAGAGCTCAGCGCAATTGCCTTCTTGTAAGTACCGACGCAGCCCCTCTGCGAAGGGCATATCGGCTGTTTCAAGATTTTGATAATGGACAGTAAAACCGGCTGCTCGCAGTTCATCTGCGTAATGACGCATTGCGGCCAATATCAGCACCAATTTTTGTTGGTGGTAGCGATAATGACGACAAAACTCCATATCTTCGGCCATGTAGACCGCATAATTCTCACATCCCTCTGGCAAACCCTCTTGCAGTCGTTGTATGGGTACCAGTTGATTACCGAGGATTAATAGAGTCTTTAGCGATGAATTCATGTACGAGCCTCATTTTGGGTATTTACCCGGAGTGACGGCTGACAAGTTGTGCACAAGTATATTCTGCGGCCACTGACGTCGAGCCGCTGCACCGGATTTTTGCAGCCAAAACAGGCTTCGCCCTGACGATCAAATATGGCAAATCGATAATGTCGGCGCGATAACCCAGCCCGACGTGCGCGTGCAACGCGGGACGGTTTATTGGTAATACCTGCAGTGGCTAAAGACTGCCGCGTTAGATCGAGGGTCGCCCGAGCCAGCCGCCCTAATTGTCCACGCGTCAGATCACAGGGCCGGTCGAATGGGTTCACGCGTGATTCAAACAGGATTTCCGAACGTAAGTAGTTGCCGATACCTGCTACAAACCCCTGATCCAGATACAGAGCGGCAAGGGTGCGCCGTCGAAACTGCGGCGACTCAAGCAGCGCTACGATGTCTCGCCAATGCACGCGGTCATCAAGAGCATCTGGCCCCAATCTTGCGAGATACTTTTGCTGGGGCAGCGTCTCTGGGGTCAATACTTCAATATCCGAAGCGCTGTACAACAATGCACTGTGGGTTGCGGTGTGGATCGCTACTCTTAGGGTGCGATTGGTTGCCGGCAGCTGGTCGCGCCGGACGATATACCAGCGCCCGTAGAGCTGATTATGACTGTACAGCGTTAGCTCATTAGAAAATCGTGTCAATAACGCCTTACCGCGACTGCTGACCCAGTCAATCTGCTGGCCACTGAGAACTGATCCGTAGCGCTGTAAGTGCGGTTGAGCAAAGTCTACGACCTCGGCTTCGCGCCCGCGCAACACCTTATCTATGCGCATCGCCGCTCGGCGGATTTCCGGACCCTCAGGCATCTTTCACTGTTGCTTTGTTGCGCCGACAACGTTCAGAGCAATATTTAACATCGGCCCAGTCACGCTGCCACTTCTTGCGCCACGCAAAGGTAAGGCCACAGGTTTGACAAATCTTTTCGGGAAGATTCTGTTTTCGCAATTGTTTGAGCACCCAATCTGCGCGAGCGCGCAGATTGCACGCTTAATAGAAAAGCAACCGAACCCTCGCTGCGACTATGAACAGTGAGCGCAAAGGCACCGTCTTTGAATTTTAGTAAATCACGGTAAATGTCTATTATATGTGAACGCCTCAAACCACAGCGGCCACGATGCCGCGACAGCGCATGCAGCACCAAACTGGCCTCCCAGGTCCAAGGCCGACCGTATTGATATCTGGCATCTGGCACACCAATGGGCCAAATACCAACAAAAACCAAGGGGACTTGCAGCCGCTCGAGCCAACTCAGCCATTCATAGTCAGCTGGAATGCGAAGTTCGCCCTGAGTGATGCAAAAATGGTCGCAGGTAAAGTCAATATCGACGAAATTTGGGTGACGATATCTAAATGGGGAGCGTACTCGGCTCTTGCTCATGAACACAGGCACACCCATGTCAACATTTAGTTAACAGATACTATCATTGGCGAGCGACGGGTCAACCGAGAAAGCGCCTTTTGCGCCATGGTAAGCAGACTAAATAGCTTAGCCACGTGCCTATAAAAAAACCGTTTAACCAGCTCCCTATCAGCGACTCAACTGGCTTGCTCTGGCGTTCTTTTGCTCCAAGAAAAGTAACCAGATCGTAGGCAGCAAACCTAGGGCAACAATGATTACTGCAGCGGTAGACGCTTCACTTAGACGCTCATCCGAGGCGAGGCGATAGATTCGAGTAGCCAAGGTTTCGAAATTAAAAGGTCGCAGAATAAGTGTCGCCGGCAACTCCTTCATTACGTCTATAAAGACGAGTAACAGACCACTGAGCACGGCTGGCCGCAGCAGTGGCAGATGAACTCGCCGCAGGACACCTGCGGGCGTGTTCCCCAAGGTGCGAGCGACCGCGTCCAACTGTGGATGCAATTGATGCATTGCCGTTTGGGTACCGTTAAAAGCCACCGTTAAAAATCGCGCAACGTAGACTAGGACCAGAGCGAATATCGAGCCGGTCAACAATAGACCTACGGGGCGGCCTAACGACTCTGTTAGGAAGTGCGCTAAGGCTCGGTCTATATAGGTGAGGGGCAACAATACGCCCACTGCCAGCACCATACCGGGCAGCGCATAGCCTAGGGTTGCCAGCCGAACACCCAAGTTCAACCAACGACCACGACGTAACCTTGCGGCGTAATTCAGCAATAGAGCTACCGCTGCGCAAACCCCTGCAGCGACTACTGCAACGCTAACGCTATTAAGACCATAAATGTAAAAGTCCTGGCCTAGCTGCGGGTCACCTTGGGCTATGGCGTACCACAGCAAGGTGCCGACCGGGACAATAAATCCGCCCAATACCGGCAGCAGGCACAGACCTGCAGCGAGCATGCCCGCAGTACCGCTAAGGGGTATTTTTGCTGCAGCTACATTGCGTGACAGCGGATTAAATCGCTCCCCGCGCCGCGCAGATTGTTCAAGCACAACGAGCGCCGCAACCAGCAAAAACAAACAACCAGCCAACTTTAGCGCCGCATCGTGTTCACCCATGGCATACCAGGTGCGAAATATGCCGGTAGTGAAGGTCGGAACCCCAAAATGCTCAGCGACCCCGTAATCCGCGATGGTCTCCATCATAACCAGGGCTAAACCACCGATAATTGCCGGACGCGCGACCGGTACCGCGACGCGCCAAAACACTTGAGATCGACCCACTCCCAATACCCGTGCGCTTTCATAAAGCGCCCCAGCCTGACTTTGAAAACTGGTTTTCGCCAACAGGTAAACATAGGGGTATAAAACCAGCGCGATGACAATCCCCGCACCACCCAGAGAGCGTATGGCAGGGAAGTAGTAGTCGCCCAATTGCACACCAGCCAAACTGCGCAACACCCCCTGCACAGGGCCCGTCGCATCGAATAAATCCGCATAAACATAGCCCACCACATAGGCGGGTGCAGCCAAGGGTAAGATAAGCGCGACGCCCAGCCAGCCACTGCCCGGAAACCGATAATGCGCCGTCAACCACGCCGCCCCCACCCCCATACTGGCGGCTAAAACAGCCACTATCAGCATTAGGCCTAGAGTATTAACCGTATACGTCAGCAACACTGTCTGCATAAGGTGCGACCAGACAGCGGTCGTCGGAAACAATAGCGCCGCGACCACCACCAACAGCGGCAGCGCTACCGGAATGGCAACCAGTATGGCCATTACCGTCCAGACGACCGAACCCGAGGAGGCTGCCGAAGTTGTTAACGTTGGCCGAGAGTCCACTGCCATGACTTTGCGCGGTCCTTGTTGCTGAGTTTTAGTGAGATCAGTGCTGGATTGACCATGGTGCTGACCTTAAGCGTCGGCGCTTATCGTAACTTGTCCACAGCACAGTTACACTGCACGCCCCATGAGCATTCGATTTACCGGCTTAAGCCACCACTTTAATGGCAACCCTGTATTGCACAATATCGATCTGGACATTGATGCCGGAGAGATCGTTTGCGTACTCGGGCCATCGGGCAGCGGTAAAAGCACATTGTTGCGCATCATCGCCGGCCTAGAGTCTATCCAACAGGGGCAACTATCAGTTGCCGGTAGACTGCTGGCAGATCCACAAGTCAATCCACCACCCGAGCAGCGCTCTATCGGCCTGGTTTTCCAAGACCACGTGCTGTTTCCCCACCAAACTGTGGCGGAGAATGTGGCCTTCGGTCTTAGCGACATGCAAAGCAAGGAGCGGGAACACACGGTAGCGTTGCAGCTAGCCAACGTCGGCATTAGCACTCTCGCCGACCGTTATCCCCATACGTTGTCTGGCGGTCAACAACAGAGAGTCGCCCTTGCCAGAGCATTGGCAACAGAGCCTGATGTACTACTGCTCGACGAGCCGTTTGCAAGCGCTGACGCGCCTTTGCGCAAAAGCCTCAGAGAGGATGCCCGGCGACGGCTGAAGAAAGCCAAAACCACGACGCTTATGGTTACCCACGATCCTGCAGAGGCGATGTCCATGGCCGATCGAATCGCAGTTTTGGTCGACGGTGATCTGGTTCAATTTGGAACCCCGGAGGAACTCTGGCAGCGCCCACAGCATTCCTTTGTGGCCGCCACCATTGCCAATCTACAGGCACTGAAAGGTCGCATTGAAGGCAACCACTGCATCACCGCGTTCGGCAAGCTACCACTGCGACTGCTAACCCTAACCCAGCAACTTGAAGACCATGCCACAATAACGTTCGGCGTCCGCGCGAGCAGTCTTACGGTCAGCAGTGGCGGTGTCTGCAGAGTCCAAGATATACGCTTCCTCGGCGATCGATATACCTTATTGGTTAGCGCTGAAAATCAAGAACTGGAGATATCCACTGCATTAAAACCTACAGCTCAGATCGGTGATGCTGTAAGCGTTAATTTCGCGTCGGCAGAAGCACTGATGTTGAGTTGATTGAGTACTTGGGCGGTCGAAAATTCAATAGTAATAATTCTCATTTAGATTAAACTCCCCCGCTCACCAACCAAGGTAGCCACCATGACCGTATCGCGCATTATAAGTTTACTAGTCTTAATCAGCTGGGCCCAAACCAGCATCGCCGAGAACGTGGTAAACGTTTACTCGGCAAGGCACTACGACACCGACATGGCGCTGTATGAACGCTTTACCGAGGAAACCGGGATCAAAGTGAACCTTATTGAGGGCGGCAGCGACGCGCTGATCCAACGGATCGTCAACGAAGGTGAATTCAGTCCAGCGGACATGATGATTACTGTGGACGCCGGTCGTCTGTGGCGAGCTGCTGAGAAAGATCTATTCCAATCGATAGAATCCCCGATACTCAACGCGCGGGTACCTGCGCATTTGCGCCATCCCTCCGGACTCTGGTTCGGCCTGTCGAAACGCGCACGAGTCATTGCTTACAACAAAGCCAAAGGCTTGCCTGCTGGACTGACTAGCTATGAGGACCTCGCCAGACCCGACCTAAGAGACCAGGTCTGCATGCGCAGTTCAGGCAATATCTATAACTTGTCACTACTGGCCTCAATAATCGAGGCCCATGGTGCTGAGCAGGCACAGGATTGGGCAAGCGGCGTGGTGGCAAATTTTGCACGCAAGCCGCAAAGCAACGACACCGGTCAATTACGCGCAGTCGCGGCGGGCGAATGCAGTATCACAGTAGCCAATACTTATTATCTGGGCCGTTTACTTGGCTCCGCAAAAGCGGCTGACCAAGCGGTGGTGGAAAACCTCGGTGTATTGTTCCCTAATCAAGCTGGGCGCGGCAGCCATATCAACATCAGTGGCGCGGGGATTACCAAATACGCACCGAACAAGGCTAATGCCGTGCTCTTTCTCGAATACCTAACCAGTGACTTCGCACAACGTCTTTTTGCTGAGGGCAATAACGAGTACCCTATCGTTGGCGAAGTTACCGGACCCGTTGCTGAGCTGGGGGCTTTTGCCGAAGACAACGTTTCGGCATCTGTATTGGGCCAACGCCAGACCGAAGCTGTAAAGATCTTTGATCGCGCGGGCTGGCTCTAATTCGTCGGGAACGGATAACCATATATGAATACCCTTAACCCTATATTGGGGACTTTAGGCCGTTGCCTTTTAGGCCTGTATTTTTTGATCCCGGGTATCAGCAAAGTTACGGGGTTTGAGGCGAACGCGGCATATATGGAGCTGCACGGCATGGTATTCGTGCCATTTTTCCTAGTCGTCACTCTAGTGCTACAAATAGGCGGCGGATTGTTTTTAATCGCCGGCTATAAGGTTCGCCTAACGGCACTGATGTTCGCTGCCATGACGTTGGTGATAAACATCGTCATGCACGACTTTTGGAACGTCTACGAGGGCTTAAGCCAAGGTCATGAAACCCAGAATTTTGTAAAGAACCTTGCCATCATGGCAGGCCTTTTGGTGTTGGGATCGGTGCAAGGCGATCAACCTTTGAGCCTCGACAAACGTCTAAGCCAACAGTCTGGGGAGTAAAAAAGCCAACTTGCTGGGACCCATTAGCGGTCTCGCAAAAACGCACCACTTCAGGTCAGATATTTGGCGTTATCCTGGCCGCTGATGCGTGGCGCCTGCTGCGGCTGCAGGCTGTCGCCATTCAAACGAAAGCCAATACCAGGAAGACTGACTGGAGTGCCACGGGTTCCAACCGTCAGCTCTCGCAGCAAATCTCGAGCTTCGGGCTGGCCCTCGGCAAGCACCTCGCCAACCGAGCGCACTCGACTAGCCGGCACGCCGGCCTGATCGCATAGAGTCTCCCACTCTGCTGCACTGCGGTGGCGGAATGCATTTTCCATTACCGCTCGCAGAGCCGATTGATTTTCTGCCCGCTGTTGGGGTTGCTGCCAACGCGCGTCTTCGGCCCATTCAGGGTGACCCAGCACGGCACAGAGGGCCACAAACTGCCGCTCATTGTTCGCCGCCAACATAATCAGCACCCCGTCACTGGCCTCGAAGCAACCCGAGGACGGCGCTCGGCTCGCCGCCTCATTACCCAACTTGGGTATTTCATTACCAGTAGTTGCCGTCGTAACTAGGTTATTGGCCATCAGATTCAAGGCGGTATCAAGCATCGCAACATTCACCGTCTGAGGTTCATCAGTACGGTCACGCTCACGCAGCGCCGCCATGAGTGCAAACGCTGCATTCAAACCAGTCGCATAGTCGACATAGGGAGCACCGACTTTCACTGGCCCCATGTCATCAGTGCCGGTGGTTTGCATAATCCCACTCATCGCCTGCACGACATGATCGTAGGCGGGTCTGTGACCCACCGGCCCCTCACCCCCATAGGCCGAGATCGAACAGTAAATAATATTGGCATTGGCGCCGCGTACAGCGTCTTCACCCAGTCCCAAGCGCGTCGCTACACCAGGCCGATAATTCTGTACAAAGATATCGGCATCGGCAGTCAACTCCAGCACCTTGGCAATTCCCGAGGGCTGTTTGAGATCAATCTCTACGCAGTCTTTGTCAGCATTTTGTGTACAAAAAGCGAGCCCCAAACCCTCACCCACCAGATCCTTGAGCGCGCCGCCATAGCGCGTCAGTTCACCGCCCGGCGGCTCAATCTTTATCACCTTAGCGCCAAGTAAGGCCAGTTGGTAAGTGCAATACGGGCCGGCAAAAACCTGAGTTAAATCGATAACAGTGATGCCTGCTAGAGGCGCTGGACGACTCATGGGCAATCCTCAGCAAAAATATTTGACTACAAGATCATAACGGAGACATCAGGCATCGGGCCATGGCAGCGCCCCAGGCTTTCGTGGTTGAATGCGGGCCTGCAATTACAAGGAAAGGCCATGACGTCTCCTGCATTAGACAGCAAAGTAGCTCTGATCACCGGCGGTTCCGGAGACATTGGCGGCGCCATCGCACGGCGGCTGGCTGAAGCTGGGGCCGAAGTCATCATTACCTACGTTGGTGCGCAAGACAGTGCCGAGACTGTTGTCGGCGATATTCAGCAAGCCGGCGGACGAGCGCATTGCCGACAATTGGATCAACGCGACCCGGCAGCAATTGAGTCTCTGATGCAGGATATTGCAGCAGAATGGCAACAACTCGATATCCTAGTGAACAACGCCGCGTGGAATATCGGCATTCCATTCCCCAATCTCGATGAGCTAACCGCTGACATTTGGGATCGGGTGCTGGAAACCAACCTTCGAGGACCGTTTCTACTGGCGCGTGCCGGCGCAAAGCTACTGCAGGCCGGCGATGGTGGACACATTGTCAACATATCGTCCGCTGGTGGCATCAGCCCAGGCAGCAGCAGTATTGCCTATTCCTCGAGTAAGGCAGGCCTGAACCATCTGACCCGCTGTCTTGCAGTAGCCATGGCTCCCAAGGTCGCCGTGAACTGCATTGCCCCCGGACTGGTGGAGAACACCCGCATGGCCCAGCGTCTGCCCGACAATGTTGCGGCCGGAGCACGACGCCAGGCGGTACTCGGTGTGGTCGGTCAAACCGATGACATTGCCGAACAAACACTTGCTTTCGTTACCAGTCAATCTGTCTCAGGTCAGACCATTGTCATAGACGGCGGGATGCCAGGAGCAATGCGCTAACTATGAATACCACATCCGAACGCCCCGCAGCAGCTTTGCCTCAAGCCGAGAGCAGTCACGCAAATTTATCGTTAGTCGAATTGATGCAGGTCAGTCCGACTGATGACGCGGATGTATTTGCCGCCAAAACCGAAACATATGGTCCTGTGGGCATTTATGGAGGGCACTTCCTCGGTCAGGCAATGGCTGCAGGCTTGGCTACCGTCGACGAGCACAAGCTCGCGCATTCCTATCACGCGTATTTCCTTCGAGCCGGGGACCCAACCCTGCCATTGCATTACGAGGTCACTAGACTTAGAGAAAGCCGCCATGGCGACACTCGTGCAATTACTGCAGTGCAAGATGAGCACAAAGTTTTCCATATGATCGCGTCGTTCAAAACCGCAGAATCCGGTGACGAACACCAACCTCAAGCGCCGGTAATAGAGCCTCCTGATGCTGTGATCGCCGCCCGCGAGGAGAGGGGCGAGTCACCATTTCCATTTCCTGTCGTACAGGCTGGACGGGTACAGATGGAATGGGCGTCCCCATCGTTTTTTGAATTCGATCGCAATGCGCCACCGGCGCTGCGGCTGTGGATGCGAGTTGCACCTCCAAGCACGGCACTGAGCTCGCGAGAACGCCAGATTGTTATGGCTTATCTTTCTGATGGTCCGCTGATGTTTAACTCAGTACTCCCTCATGGCATTCCATTTCAGAGTCATCGCCTCACCAGTCTCGACCAGAGCGCCTGGTTTCATCGCGATGCTGACCCCTTTGAATGGATGATTTTTGATCAACGCAGTACCGCAGCAGCGGCTGGACGTGGTATGAACGAGGGCCAAATCTACGGCCAAGATGGCCGCTTGCTGATGACCTGTGCCCAGGAATCGATGTTGCGAACCATGGCGCCTAGCAGCTAGTGGCTGAGGCTGAAGCAAATTTGTATGATATTTGCCTGCGTTAGGGCTTAGAGGAATACATGCTAAATGAATTGTTGCTGAACTTGGCCCGCTGGCTAGACAGCCAAAGCTGGAGCACCAGCATTCACGAGTCCATTTATCTTTACTCGTGGATCGAAACCACCCATGTACTCACACTGATGGTTTTCCTTGGCATGCTCTTTGTCATCGATTTGCGCATGCTGGGCAAAATATTTCCAAATGTACCCGCCTCCACTATCGCCCAACGACTGGACAAGCCGATGATGATCGGCTTCGTGGTTATGCTCATTACTGGGTTTCTGCTGTATTACGCCATTCCAGTGCGCACCACGCAGAGTCTGTGGTTTCGTATAAAGGTTGTTTTGTTGATCGCCGCTGGCATTAATGCCTTTTTGTTTCGCGCCAAAATGCAGGCCTCGAGCGATTCTTGGGACCTAGATCCGATACCGCCGAAGCGCATTCGCATTGGCGCGGCAGTGTCCTTGACGCTGTGGGCTGGTGTAGTAATCACCGGGCGCACGATTGCCTACGATTGGTTCGATTGCCACAAGCAACTGCCCTACTTTATGTATTGGGCTGCGGGCTGCGTCGACGAAATGGCAGCCCTGCAATAACACCGGCCCCGCGCAAGGAATAGACCATGGACTTATACCCCTTCTTTGATTGGTTAGATACGTCGCTGCTCGCGGACATCTCTAAAGCCTACGGCGGTGTTTTCGCTGTCGTGCAGATGTTTCACTTATTGGGCATTTCCATGCTCGGCGGCATGGTCTTAGTGGGCGACCTTCGGCTTCTGAATATCGTGATGAAAGATATTCCATCCGAGGTGGTCATCGAGAACACCCATAAATGGTTTAACGTAGCCCTAGTGATAATCGTAATCAGCGGAATCTTTATGAGCTCGGCGGTAGCCTTGAAGCTGTATTACAACAGCATGTTCTGGGCCAAAATGGCCAGTCTGGGCGCCGGCGTGCTCTTTGTTTACGCCATACGCCGCCCATTACTCAAATTTGACCACGCCACCATTAAGCCCTTGACCCTGCGCATGATGGCCATTACTTCAATCTTAATCTGGTTCACAGTTGCCGCTTCGGGCCGCTGGATTGGATTCTCTTAGAGGCGCGCCTGTATGAACAAGTAAACTTTAGAAAAAGCGGCTGTTGGATTCGCCGTTGTTACGTTGATCAGCCTCGCCTGGTTTTGGTCGGTACAAGTCGGCTGGGTCATTGAAACATTAGAGATGGCCTACGGCTGATACGCCCGATTGAGCGACCGCCCCACCGCAACAAGCGTGTATACTGCTTACTGATTCTGCAGGAGGGGAGTCTTGCACCCATTAGATCTCGTAGTCATCGTTGGCTACGTCTTACTTACCGTATTCGTCGGTCTTAGAGTCGCACGGCGGGTTAAAAACGCTCGCGATTTTTTTCTCGCTGGTCGCTCACTGACTTGGTGGGTCATTGGCCTATCTATTATTGGTTCGAATATCGATACCAATAGCTATGTGGGGGCCTCGGGCAATGCCTATACGATCGGCATCGCCCAAGCGAACTTTGAGTGGATCGGTGCTATTCCCGCCATGATATTGGCGTCGCTGATATTTATTCCGCTGTACTGGCGCGCTGGTGTGTATTCAATACCCGAATACCTGGGCTTGCGTTACAACCAATCTGTGCGTGTAGTGACCGCACTGATCACCAGCCTGTTCGCAGTCTTTGCCATGGGCGTGGCCATGTGGGCGTTGGCTCTGGTATTAGAAACGTATCTTGGTTGGCCAATTTGGATGAGTATTCTCGTATCAGGCGCGGTTGTTGGCTTATATTCTATTACCGGCGGACTCGCGGCGGTGGCTTTCACGGACGCCTTACAGGTGAGCATTATGTTCATCTGCGGTCTGATCATTGTGGGATTGGGCATCTCCGAGTTAGGGGGCTTCACTAACTTCGCCGCAGAACTCACTAAGGACAACCCAGATCACTTGTCAGTGTACTTACCGGCAGACCATCCGCAGTCACCTTGGCCCGGCGTTATCCTTGGTCTTGGAATCGTCCTGTCGCCAGCCTACTGGATCGCCAGCCAAGCCATCTTACAACGTACTCTTGGCGCGAAAAGCCAATGGGATGCGAGCGCCTCGATGATGTTCGCGGCATTCGCTAAAACTTTTGTACCCCTGCTTATTATTTTCCCGGGTTTGCTGGCGCTGGTATTAAATGCGCCCATTGATGAGGCCGACAAAGCGTTGCCCTGGGTCATTAAAAACGTACTGCCGCCGGGCTTATCGGGGCTTATGTTTGTCGCAGTTATTGCAGCACTGCAATCGTCTTTGGATTCGAGCATCAATGCCACGTCACTGATGGTTACTCGCGACATCCGCCACGTATTGATAAAACAACACGACCCCGAACGAGACCTCGTAGTCGGTCGTTGGATTTCCCTGGTATTGCTCGTATCCGCCATGGCAATCGCGCCATTCATCAGTGATCTCGGCGGTATATTTATGTTTTTGCAGACCGGTTTGTCCCTGTTCCAAGGACCAATGCTGGCATTGCTGCTGATGGGCGCACTATCGCAACGGGCGACGCCCACCGCCGGTTTGTGGACCTTGATCAGCGGCGTCATCATCGCCGCAGGCTTGCAATTCACCGAGCTGAATTTTTATTACATCGCGTTTTTAAGCTTTGGCTATTCCATGACGGCATTATGGCTACTGAGTTATTTCACGCCTGGCCTGACTGAGGAGGAGCTGACAACGCTTACCTATCGACCCTTTATGCGCAGGAGCAACTCATGATTGAGTGGCTGCAAGGCTTGCCCGCCGAGTGGGGTAACTACGTATCGATACTGCTATTTGTCGGCTTGGGGGTCATGGTCTGGCTGATCCCGATCAAGGCCATTACCGCAGATCTGCAGTCACCAAAAAAGTGGCAGGACATTCGCTGGTGGGCTACAGCGCTCATTACCCTGCAGCTGGGCATCTATATCGTATTCTGATTCCGAGTGCCCGAGGCTGCAGGAGCAGTTGGGCTAGGCGACGAACCCAGCCCTAGACGTTACTCGCTCATGCCAAGCCCATAAATTTTTCAGCTCGGCATCAGGCTTTAGGCCGACTAAGGCGCTCGCAAAGTCCACAGCAATAGCCGCTGTGATATCCACCATGGTGTAACGGTCAACGGCGAGGTAATCCCGCTCGGCCAGCTCGTCATTCATGCGCCGATAATATGCACGAGTCAAACCATCACTGCGTTGCTTGGCCGCTTCAATCGGCTCCACTAAACCCATCTTGGCGACGATCGGGCCATTAACCCAGGAAGTGCCAATCTGCGACATCAATTCCAACTCAATCTGCCGATGCACCATTTCAATCAGTGCCGTTTCTCGAGCATTTTCGCCAAATAAATTCGGAGTGGGATACAGCGACTCTAAATAGCGACAGATCGCGATAGATTCGCCAATGCAAGTGCCGTCTTCGAGCTCCAAAACTGGAATCTTGCCGCTAGGGTTTTTTTCTATGAACTCTGGGGTCTTGTGTTCACGCTTGGTCATATCTACCGTAACGTAGTCCAGCTCAATGGCTTTTTCCGCAGCAACGACCCTCACCCGACGAGGGTTCGGCGCATTGGGGAAATCATAAAGTTTCATTTTGCTGGTCATTCGTTAGGCTCTATTTTAAATGGCCGCTGACTATAGCTTGATTGAGCCTAACTTTGTTGCTGAACTCCCGTTAAATCACAACCATTAGCGAAAAATATGTCCTGCATTTCTCTTATCGGTATGCCTGCTGCAGGAAAAAGTACTATCGGAGTGCTGTTGGCGAAGGCCTTAGGGTATGACTTCCTGGACACTGACCTACTGATTCAGGTCACCACACAACGCACCCTACCCCAGATCATTGCCGAAGACGGGTTCCTTGGGCTTCGCAAAATCGAAGCCGATGTCATTGGGTCTGTTGACTGCGATCGGACCGTAATTGCTACTGGGGGTAGTGCGGTCTATGCGCCAGAGAGTATGGCCCACCTATGCAGTCTCGGCCGAATAGTCTACTTGCGGGCAGACGCAGATATTCTGCAAGAACGTATCGGTAATCTGGTATCTCGCGGAGTTTCGGCCGCCGCCGATGCGACTCTTGAGTCCATAATCGCCGAGCGCTTACCGATGTATGAACGGTTCAGTGATCTCACAATCAATGCGGGGCAGAATGCGGAACTCGTATTGGCCAATTTACTGCAAGCACTGACTGATAATAAAGACCTCAAATAGCCGCAACTGTTTAGTCAACGACCGACCCTGCTAGTCTTTAACAACTAAACTGGCGTCCCACCGGCACAAATGCGCGGGGGCCGCCTCACTGGCCACTGACGGATTATTCACTATT
>Ga0163109_10001008_pt1 | contig 22342 bp, 20 predicted proteins | sample CRUFie1St13metaG_FD_108704 | JGI IMG/M metagenome (GOLD analysis project Ga0163109, IMG submission 108704) | Marine microbial communities from the Costa Rica Dome - CRUD Field 142mm St13 metaG | ecosystem: Environmental > Aquatic > Marine > Oceanic > Photic zone | place: Costa Rica: the Eastern... | reverse complement strand
TAAATCCATTTTTAAAATTTTGATAAAGCAATGAATGATTTTTTTTAGAGTTGAAAATATTATTCCATGTTATATATGCACCATTTCTTTTGTTCATCCAATTTTCTTTTCTACAATTTTTAATTTCTTCTTGAACTATTGAAAGTTCAAAGTCCAATGGTAATAATAATCCATTTGAATCATTAACAATTTCATTTGTTGCACCAGCGTCTGTGGCTATACAAGGAATACCAAATGACATCGCTTCTATAATACTAAAAGGTAATCCTTCATGCTCACTAGTGTTTATAAAAATATCTACATAATTTTTAGAATAATATTTAAGTAAATCAGTGTTATTTACATGACCTTTAAAAATAAACTTAATATTTTTTGGCAAGTTATCATTGGCATAATTAATAATATCATTTCTTTGAACCCCATCTCCAAAATGTACCCATTCTATATTGATATTAAGGTCTTTCAAAATGTCAATTATTAGATTTACTCTTTTTAATTGAATTAAATTGGAAGTCGATACAATTCTAAAAGCCTTAGATGAAGGAGTTGGATTTATATCTGTAGAACTGGATCCTAAATAGGATAACAATATCCTTTTTTTGGGTATTCCATATCTTGTATAAAGGTATTGAGAGATTTTTTTAGAGATAGGCAGAAAGTAATCTATTTTACTAAATATATTTTTTCTTAAAGGTAAATAATTATCACTTCTTTCTAAAAAAATATCGCTACCATGAAGGCGCAGAAATCTCATATTATTTTTTTTTAATAAAATTGAAGAATATACCCATCCAAAACCCCAGTAAAAGTAAAAAATAGAATTTTTTTCTTTAGACAGCTTTTTTAGTTGTTGGCTTCCGGACAAAATTACAAAGTTGGTAAGATTTAAAAACCAGAGGTAGAATTTATTTCTTGAAAGAAAAACTTTGTGATAAAAAAACTCTTTAATAAACAAGCTAATATTTCGAGCCAAAAATAAGTTCTTAATCAAAAGAAATAACCTTTTAACTAAATTTTTTGGGATAACCGGTTTATTAACAGAAACGTTATTTGGGACTTTCCTAATACATTTTTTTGATGTTCCACCGTAATGAAAAGGGTAAATAGAAATCTTTTCAAATTTTGTAGCTAGGTATTCAATTTCAGTTTTAATAAAAGTTTCTTTGGTCCCATAGGGGTAACTAGATGTAAAAATATTTATTTTCATTACAAGATTTGATTCATGAATTTATTTCTTACATTTTTAGCCTTAAAATTTTTTGCTGTTTCATAAGCATTTTCAATTTGTTTTTTCATTAAAGATTCATTATTAAGGTAATCATTTATTACTTCGCTCATTTTATCTTCATCTCTTGTATTGACTACTAAAGCACAATTATTTTCTTTCAAAAACTTTGATAAAAAGTAGTTTTCGGGACAATGAGCTATTATTGGCTTTCCAGATATTAAATATTCAATAGTTTTTGTTGGAAAGATAGTTGAAAGTTCATCTTCATCAATTGAAGATTCATCTGGGAAGTCTATACCCAGAAGCAATGCTTTTTGCTCACTTAATAGTTTTAAATATTTATTTCTCGATAGAAATGGTAAGATTTCAAAAAACTCTTTATCAAACCCCATTTTGATTAGATTACTTTCTTTATTAGCACTGCTTAGCTTTAAATTTGTATTATATTTTTTAGTACTTTTGTGTATTCTTAAAGCACTGTTTTTATTTATAGAATATATTGAACCTCCCCAAAAAACTGAATTTTTACTATCACTTAGATTGAAGTCCTTATATTTTATTTCTTCATTAAAAGAGTGTAAAATTGGAGTAGTTTTAACATTATATTTTCTTTTAAAAAGATCTTTCATACCGTCACTCATTACCAAGATGTTTTTTTCTTTTAAAATTTCATTTTGAACTTTAAAGGCTCTTTTTGAGAAAAATCTATTTTTTAATCCTTCGTAGACTGTGTCATGTAAGTAAGGTATAAATTTGATGTCGGGAAATTTTTTTGAACATTTAAGGCCTAATTCTAAAAAATCTAAATCTGGATAAACAGTTACTAAGTGCGTAATTTTTTTTTCAATAACTATTTTATTTATCTTTCTTAATTCAAAATAAAATAATATATATCTAATAAAGTATTGTATTCTGATATTAAAAAGCTGAGCGATATGAAAAATATAAAAAATTTCTATTGAATCTTTAGTTTCTTTATCATCATTAAATGTATTTGCATGTGTTATTACGCCACCAACTAATGATTTATCTATTCCTTTAATTAAATTTTTCATAACAACTGCTGCGCCAGTATTGTTAGGAGGGTAATGTGTTGTTAAGAAAAGGATTTTCATTTAATTAATATTTTTTTGTAAAGATTGATATATTGTTGAGCTATGCTTTCACTTGAAAAGTTAAGAGCTTTTTTTGTGCATTCATTCATTAAATTAAATTTATCTTTGTATGAAATAAACCAATAAATTCCATTTAGAAAATCATTTAAATCAAAAGATTCAGCCAAATAACCATTTATTTTGTGGTCAATAGTATCCAGAAAACCAGTATGATTGAAGGCAATAACAGGTAAACCGCATGACATTGCTTCTACAGGTACAAGCCCAAAGCCTTCTTGAAGGCTTGGGTTAATTAAAAGGTCACAGGCACTATATAGTTGAGCGAGTTTTTTGTCATCATTTATCTCACCTATTGAATGTATCTTGTTGTTTTCAAAATTGATATTATGATCTTTATTTCCAAAAACTACAAATTCTATATTTGGATCTTTAATTTTATTTATTACATATTCAACAACAGGAAATCCTTTTCTTGGATCAGATGTTGATTGAATTGCTCCAAATAGAATCAAAAATTTATTGGTAGGAAGATTAAATAAATTTTTTGATTGATTTTTATCGTGCGGGAAAAAAATTGAAGTATCAATACTGTTTCCAATTGTAGTTATCTCCCTATTTTTAAAAACTTCAGATTTTTTAGCTTCGTTGCTTAACCATTTACTTATTCCAACTGGATAGATATCTTTTTTTTTACTTAGTGTATTTAATTTTCTATTTATAATTTTTTCATTTAAAGATGTTTCTTTTGTCAGGCTAGTTTTGATTTGCGATTCTTCAAAAATGTATTCCTGATTGTAATGATATCCAGAAGAGAAAGGCCACATGTCTTGCATAGTCCAAACTAAAGGAGCTTTAATTTTTGGTATATCTTCTATAGATAAAAATCTATCATTTATCCAATTTAAATTGACTATGTCTGCATTATAGGAGTTAATTTTTTTAATTAAAGTTAGGTTTGAATATTTTCCTAAGCTTAGCTGATTCACTCCAAATTTAAATTTTTTTTCTAAAGATTTTTCATGCTTTCTGGCAGCTCTATCATAAATTTTGTCAACAAAATTATTCCTGGTTTCTATAACATCTAAATCATCACTCAATTTTCTTTTGACAATCATTGTTGAATTAACACCTATTTTTTTAAAACCTTTGTGTAATGAAAATGCTGCTCTTGCTGCACCTCCGAGAATGTCATAAGTATTAATAATTAATGCTTTCATTATATATTATTATAATTAAATTGACTCGTTATTAAAAATAAAAATACGTATTTAGTTAATCTTTTAAAAAAATCATTATATGAAAAAAACGTTAATAACAGGGGGGGCTGGTTTTATTGGAAGTCATCTTTGCAACTACTATTTATCCCAAAACTATGAAGTTCATTGTATGGACAATTTTTCTTCTGGAAATTATAATAATATAAAAAAACACTTATATGATCAAAGATTCAAAGTAATTGACCATGACATTTCCGATCCACTAAAAATAAAAAATGATTATGATTACATTTTAAATTTTGCTTGTCCTGCTTCACCAAAATATTATTTATCCAACCCAATTTCAACTGCCAAGGCTTCAGTAAATGGAATTCAAAACATCTTAAATTTTGCAATACAAAACAACTCTACTTTGTTACATGCATCTACCAGTGAAGTATATGGAGATCCATTTGTGCACCCACAAAAAGAATCATATTACGGAAATGTTAATCCCATTGGAAGTAGATCTTGTTATGATGAAGGTAAAAGAGTTGCAGAAATGTTCATTTATGAATACGAAAAAAAATATAGCTTAAACGCAAAGATTATAAGAATTTTTAACACTTATGGTCCTAATATGCATAAAGATGATGGTAGGGTTGTCTCAAATTTTATCAATCAAGCTTTAAATAATGATGTTATAACAATATATGGAGATGGCGCCCAAACAAGATCTCTTTGCTATATAGATGACTTAGTTGAAGGTATATCATCATATCTATCTTTAAATGACAAATTTTTAGGACCTGTAAATTTGGGTAATCCTTTAGAGTTATCAATAAATGAAATTGCTTCATTAATAATTAAGCTTACAAACTCTTCTTCAAAAATTGAATATTTTGAATTACCAGAAGATGACCCCTTAAAAAGGAGACCAGATATTTCTTTGGCCAATAAAAAATTTGGTTTTTCCCCAACCTTTTCATTGGAGGAGGGGTTATTGGAAACAGTAAAATATTTTAAATCCTTATAATCTCACTTTTCAAGTAACTCTCTAAAGTTTGCATCAGCACCTTTTAATTCTTGATAATTACCTGAACTCACTACGCGACCATTTTCAATCACATAAATTTTATCACATTTTTCAAGATTATTAAGTTTATGGGAGATCATTATTTTTGTAACATCTTTCAATGATGAGAAATTATTAATTATGTTACTCTCAACTTTCTTATCTAAAGAACTTGTTGCCTCATCAAAAATTAAAATGTTTTTCTTACCATATAGTGCTCTCGCAATAGAAATTCTTTGTCTTTGGCCTCCAGATAGTTGTATTGCATTATTTCCAACAACCGTATCATAAGTATTTGGTAAACTTTTTATATAATCATAAAGCCCAGCAAGTTTTAAGGATTCTATTATTTCGTCGTCATTAATTGAATTTGACCCAAAAGCAATATTTTCTTTTATACTTCCATCTACTAAAAAAATATTTTGATGAACAAGACCAATCGTTTTTCTAAAGTTTTTTATATCTATTTTCTGAATATCTATATTATCAATTTTTACAATGCCTGACTGCGGTTGAATCATACCAGTAATAAGATCAATTAAAGTTGATTTACCTGATCCTGATTTTCCAACAATACCGATGAATGAGTTTTTTTTAATTTCTAAATTTAAATCCCTAAAAACAAGATCTGGCTTCGTGGGATATTTAAATTTGACTGCTTCAAGTTTAATTTCACCTTGAAAAGACTTACTTTTAGGTTTACTATTTTCTTCATCAAGATCTTTAATTTTAAGTTTATCTTCTAGGTCATTTAATGAAGAAATATTACCCTTTATTTGTACAAAATTTGAATAGACAACCTGAAATGCAGGAATAAGTTTGATAGAAATTATTGTAAAAAGAGTCAGCTGTGGAATGATTTTTGAAAATTCATTCTGGTTATTATAAAGTAGAAATAAAATCAATAGAATAATGGAAGTGAATAAAACGAATTCAATAAAAAATCTAGGAGTTTGACCTACTGTTCTGGTGAGAGCTTGACTACTGCCAAATCTTTTATTTGATTGATCTACAAGATTTGTATAATAGTTTTTTAGATCATAGAATATTATATCTTTAATCGCATTAAAGCTATTTGTTACAAGTGATGTTCTTTTTAAATCAGCAGATTTTATTGTAAGATCATTTTGTGTTAATAGATATTTTGTAATGTTGAATATTATTAAATATGTAATTGCAAAAATTACAATTCCTGCAAGACTAATTAATGGCTCTATAACAATTGTTGCAATAAGAAGTATTATGATAAAGAATAATTTAGACCAAAGTTGAATTATTGGAGATATAACAGCATCACTTAATCTTCTACATTCACTAATTATAGAGTAAATAATTTTTGCACTGGTAGTTTGAGTATGGTAAAGCCAATCTTTATTAATAAAATTTTTATATAATCTAGTTGTAAGCGAAGCGTTGATTTGAGAAGAAAGATTAAATAGTCTCCAAGAAGTATATACAGAGTTCAAGCTTGATAAAAAAAGAATGATAATGATTCCTATACCCATCAATATGGTAAAATTCAAATCAGAAAAATTTAATTTATTATATATGTTTGAAAGGAAGATATTTTCTTGTATTAGAGAAGGATTTGTTGCAATATTTATGAATGGAAGTATAGAGGCAATAGCCACTAATTCTCCTAAAGTCATCAAAAGTATAAAAAATTGTAAATAGAGAATCTTAGATTTTTCTTTTTTACCGAATAAAGCAAATATTCTTTTTGTGGTATGTATTAATTCATACATAAATGAATAAGTTTAAGCCGTCTATTTATTCTCTTTATTGACTTCAGATTCAATCCATTTATAGGTTTTTTTCATTCCATCAATCAATTTTGCAGATGGCTCCCATCCAACCTTATTTTTGAATAATCTATTATCTGAATTTCTGCCTTTTACACCAAGCGGTGTTTTAAAACCATATTTATCTTCAAATTCTTTTCCTTCAATATTATAAACAGATAAATTTTTACCAGAAATTTCAATTGCCATTTTTGCAAAATCATTTATTGCAATCATTTCTTCTGATCCTATATTTACTGGTTCTTTAAAATCTGAATTCATTAATCTTGAAACTGCCTCAATACATTCATCTATATATAAAAAGGATCTTGTTTGCAGACCATTACCCCAAACTTCAATAGATTCATTATCTTCTGCCATAATTGCTTTTCTACACATCGCCGCAGGAGCTTTTTCTCTTCCTCCATCCCATGTTCCTTCAATACCAAAAATATTATGGAATCTGGCAATCCTAACGTTTAGTCCATAATTTCTATGAAATGCTAAATAAAGTCTTTCACTAAAAAGCTTTTCCCATCCATACTCAGAATCTGGATTTGCTGGATACGCTGAGCTCTCTTCACAATTAGGGTTATCCGGATCTTCCTGATTATATTCAGGATACATACAAGCAGAGGAAGAGTAGAAGACTTTTTTTACTTTTTTTCTAACACATTCTTCAACCATATTAATATTAATAAGTGCTGAATTATGCATAATATCCGCATCATTTTCACCCGTAAAAACAAAAAGTGCTCCACCCATATCTGCAGCAAATTGATAAACTTCATCCATATTTTCTTCAATACACTGTTTAACAATATTTGGATCTCTTAAATCTCCCTGAATAAAATCATCAGCTTCAGATTCTGAAAATTCTGGCAATTTTAAGTCTACTCCTCTTACCCAATATCCATCTTTTTTAAGTCTTTTCACCATGTGACTTCCAATAAAACCTCCTGCACCACAAACTAAAGCTTTTTTCATCTTATTTATTCCCCTTCCTTTTTTTCCCTAACTTTTTATCTGTTTCATCTCCATAATAATACTGATAATAACTATAATAATAGCCACCACCATACGATGTTTGAGATGATACTTCATTTAAAACTGCATTATTAATTTCAAATCCTGCATATTTAGCAATTTTAATAACTCTTTCTAAAGCAGCTTTTTGAGTATTCCCAGCGCGAATAACAAGCAAAAATTGATCAAATAATGGTCTTAGAATTGTTGTATCTGTGACTGCTATCATTGGTGGAGTATCAGCAATGATATAATCATAACGTTCTTTTAAATTTTCTAAAATCTTTTTTAATTTTTCAGATGAAAGCATTTCAGCAGGGTTTGGAGGTATCGGTCCACATCCTAATATATCTAAGTTTTCTACCTCCGTTTTTTGGATATTATTTGCGATTGCATCATCGTTTACATATATATTTGACATACCTTTATTAGTATTAAGCTCGAATGATTTTGCAATTACAGGTTTACGCATATCAAAATCTATTAATAATGTCTTTTTACCTAGTAAAGCATATGTCGCAGCAAGATTTGAACAAGTTGTTGATTTCCCTTCTTTTGGGCCAGAGCTACTAATAAGGATTGTTTTACATTTATTTTTAAATTTTTCATCTGAAAAATTAAAAGATAAAGCAGTTCTTAAAGATCTGTATGACTCAGCTATAGGTGATCTCGAATCTTTTGTAACAATTAATCTTCTATTGTCCAACATTTCTTTATTGGTTAAATCAATTTGTGGAATAAGGGCTAGCACAGAAATATTTTTATTTTCAACATAGTCAATATTTTTAATTGCAGAATCTAAAAGTTCTTTAATTAAAATGATTATCCCTGATAAAATTATAGATGAAAATAATGACATTGCTATAATTAAAATGATACCTGGCGGCCAGCTTTTTTGAACATTACTTGTTGCGTAATCGATTACTGTAATTTTACCTAATTTTGATGCTTCTGCAATCCTTGACTCTTCAAATTTTCGCTTCATTAATCCATAAGTTTCATCTAAAATAATTTTATCTCTCTGAAGTTTTGAAAACTGTAGATATTGTGCAGGAAGTTTTTCAAGCTTATCATTATAAAGTTTTACCACTTTTTGTAATTCTGATTTTTTTGCTAACAACATATTTTTCGATGAATTTATTGTTATAAGTGAGTCAATTAATGATTGACGATATTGTATAGGGTTTGACGCATATATGCCTGAATTAACTAGTTTGTTAGTTTCTTTATTTATTGAACTTTTTAAGTTATTAATTTTTAGTTCAATTGATTGTAAAGCCATCAAATTTGTATCTTTTTTTGATTTGCTAGAAGCATATTCAGCTTCTAGTTGACCTAACTCACTTCTTAAAGCATAAAGTTGAAGATCAATTGTATTTATTAGACTTTGAGAAAATTCTTTCTCGTCATCTGAAAGTTTATTTTTATAATATTTTTCCCTTTCTTGAAGAATATTTATTTCTGTTTCAGATGAGTAAAATTCTGATTCTGCAACTTGAAGCTCTTGCAGAAGTATGGAAGAATTTTCATCAAGTGCAAATATTTTATTTTTTTCTTGAAATTCTCTTAGTTCATCTTCAATAATTGATAATTCATTATTTTTTATTGCGAGTTGTGAATTTAAAAAATCTTGCAAGTAAGAGTTTTCGTCATTCTCCCATTTAACATCTTGATTTTTGTAAGTATCTATAAGTTGATTTAAAATGAAAGAAGATTCCTTAGCATTGTTAGAAGTATATCTAAGAACAAGAATTTCTGTGTTTCTTGAATTCTCTATACCAAGGTTGGATTGAATGTAAGAAGCAGCATTATTTTTAATACTTTCTCCTTCAACCTCAACTGCTTCTTTAAATGTTTTATAATGAAATCTCTCAAGGAAAAAAAGCTTTCTTAGAGCAGGAGTTACATGATTATCATAGTCAAGATTTTCATTTCTTGTTTTAAATAGATATAAACTATCCTTTTCTTTTTGTTTAGAAATGCTATCAACTGTTAATTCTGCAATTTTTTTTGATTTAATAATCTCTATTTGATTTCGAATCATATTTCTATCACGTCCTGTTGCAAGATCAAACAATGCATTATTTTTTGAAGACACATCTTCAATATAAATTTTCCCTACAGCAGTGTATCGAGGCAAAGTTAGAAGGCCAAAACCTAAACCAATGATAAAACAAAAAATTAAACAAAAAGCTATTATTTTTTTATTTCTATTAATTAAAAATAAAATTTCTTCATATGTGATTATCTGGTCAGAGTTTTGGCTATTAGATGTATTATCCATTCTAATCTAATCTGTCTATTGTATAAACTAAATTTATCAATTGAAATATTGCTGAAATCAAAGAAGATCTATCTAGTATTCTATCAGATACTGACTGCCTGACCATTATAGTGTCATATGGTTTTAATCTAACAGCGCCATTTAAAAAATTATTTTTAAGATTGTATGAAGTGGGCTCACCACCACCTTTTGAAACGATTGATATATTCTTCATGTCTGCTCCATCAAGTGGTCCACCTGCAATTGAAAGTGCGTTAATTAAATCAGCACCATCAAAAATTAGGTAAGTGCCAGGGTCTTTTATATGACCCCAAATATTTACATATATTCTTACAATACCATCTTCTCCAGAAATATAATCTTCTCCAGAAATACCTGTATTTTGTTTTTTTTCTAAATTATATGCATTTGTTTGCGCAAACAATGATGTAAGCAACATTATTGCACAAATAATTAGGTTTTTTCTCATGCTGAAAATATAATCTATTTAGTACTAAATGTATATACTAAATACTATTTTAATTTTTATTAAATCCTATAATTTTATCTAAAAAAGTTTTTTTGCGTACTTTAACTGTTTTTATAGCTTTGTCGTTAAGAAGATTATCAGAATTATCAATTAATTGGCTACAAACTTGTTTTCCATACTTTTTTTCTAAAAAAGCTAAACATTCCTTTAGGCAAAAATTGCGCTTTCCATCGTTATGAGCATCAGATCCAATAAGATGAAATAAACCATCTTTGATAATTTTATTGATAGTAGCGTTTAAAATTTTATTTTTATCAATAATACTTTTTGAATTTATTTGAATCAGGTACCCTTTTTTTATCCAACTTTTAATTATGTTGATATTTCTTTGCACCATATTATATCTTTCAGGATGTGCAATTATTGGTATTATACCCCTTAATTGAAGTTGATAAAAATTTTCTTCTAACATATAAGGTGTTATAGACGGATTAAACTCTATTAACATATATTTTTCATTTATTAAAACATTGTTTTGCAAGCACATATCCAAAATTTGTTCATCATAATAAACTTCTGCACTGGGAATAATTTTTACAAATATGTTTCTTTTGGCACATTCTTTCTCAAGATTTTTGCATGAATCATTGTACGATTTAATTTTATTTTTATCAACATGCACAGTAGGGTGATTTAAATGAATTGTATTAATTATTGTTGTAAAACCATCTTTAAATGCTTTTTCAATCATTTGAATTGACATATCTAAAGAGATCGAGCCATCGTCAATATTTGGAACAACATGATTGTGAAAATCGATCATGTAATAAAATAATGAATTATTGTAAAAAAAATTAATATATTAATTGACAATTTAACGTATTAATAAAAACAATAATTTTGAGGACAATATGAAAATTAATAAAATATTAACTTATTTAGCTTTGACTTCATTCATTTTAATAGGTTGTAGTGATGATGATGGAGGTACATCAGGTCCAGCTGATCCAGTATATACGACTGGTACAGCTTCATTTGGGGATTCAACTGGAGAAGATGTTATCTATGGTATTGAAAAAATTGCAGGTGGATTTTTATTAACTGGTAATACTGCATCTTTAAACAATGGTAGTTCTTCAGATGGATTGGTAATGCAAGTTGATGCTGCTGGTAATACTATTTGGGAATCAACTATTGATTCTGGAGAAAATGGATATGATAGACTTTATGATTTAGAAGTAGATAGTAATGGAAATATTGTAACTGCAGGTTTTGCAACTAGAAGTGTAGGTGGTACAGATATGTGGATTGCTGTATTATCTTCTGCGGGTACACTTTCAAATATGGCATTTTTTGGAGTTGATGGTATTAATGAAAGAGCATATACTATTGGTGATTGGAATGAATTTGATGTCTATACTGTAGGTGGTTACAACAGTGACACTGATGCTACTATTCAATATTCTGATAGAAATGATTTGTCATCTAGAGGAGTTGATTCTTTAACAGGAACTAGCAGTTGGTATAGAGGTGTTAAAACTACAGACAATCTAGTTATCCATGTTGGTGACATCCTTGTTGATGGTCAATATGATGGACTTTTTACTGCTTTTAATACTGTTGATGGTGTTTATGTACAAACTCCTGGAACGGTAATATCAACATTGGCGTCTAGACTGTATGGAGCAAATAACTCTCCAACAGTTAGAAGCGCACTTCTTATTTGTGGATTAGCAGACAACGGTAGTGGATACATTGCAAAAATGAATACATCTGGAAGCTTAGTATGGGAAACAACTACTACACAACCTGCTACTTTATATGATATTACCGAAGATTCAATGGGTAACATCGTAGCTGTTGGATACTCAGGCGCTGATGCATTTATGGTTAAGCTAGACCAATCTGGTAACATTTTAGCATCAAAAACATTTGATGGCTCAGGTAGTAATGATAGGTTTTATGGAATATCAACATCAGATGCTAATGAATTAGTAATGGTAGGTTATACTGAAGATTCAAATGGAGATAAAAACGGCTGGATGGTGACAACAGATCCAGATGGAAATTTGAATTAATAATATTTTTTGAAAATAACATTTATAATTTCTACCTTAGAAAAAGGTGGAACTGAACGCGTTGCTTCATTATTAGCAAATTCTTTAGTAGAAAAGGGTCATGAAATATTTATCATGACCCTTTTTAAATCAAACATTAAATACAACATTGATAAAAGGGTTAATGTTGTTTCATTAGAACTAGAACCAAATAGTAAAAATCACAGCCTTTTACGAAAATTTTATAATTACATACATAAAATTTTTGCAATTAAAAAATCAAAATATTTTAAGAAAAGTGACTATGTTATAGGTTTATCATCAGATTTTATTAACCTTGCGCTAGTCATGGCAAATTTTTTATCCTTTTTAAGAAAAAAAATTATTTTGACAATTAGATCAAATCCATTGCAAGCAAGAAGTTTTCTTATAAGAACTATTATATATTCATTTTATAGATTTGGCTATTTGATTGTTGTTCAAACAAATTTTAATAAGCGTTTTATTTCAAAATATGTTAAGAAAGAAAAAACTATAATAATACCAAATCCTATATTTAAATACTTTAATAGCAATCAATATTTTATTAATAAGAAAAAATATAATTTTTTAAGTGTGGGTAGAATTAACTCTTTAAAGAATTATGAATATATAATTAATGAACTCCACCATTTCAAGACAAATATTTCACATGATTTTAAATATGTTATTCTGGGAAGAGATGATGGTCATTTAAAAATTATTAAAACACAAATTAAACAACTTAATCTTGAAGATAATATTAAAATAGTCGGTGAGGTAGATGATGTAGTTAAATATTATAATAATTGCTCCTTTTTCATTCATGGATCAGAATATGAAGGAATGTCAAATTCTATACTTGAAGCAATTAGTTTTGGCATACCAACTTTCAGTTCTGATCATGATGGTGTCGATGAAATAATTGAAAATAATGTCAATGGTATTTTATTCGATGCATCAAAGAAAGGTTCATTATCAGATGCTATTACTAATTTATTTCAAAATCAAAAAAAAATACATCAGATTAGCAACAATGCTTTTAAATCATCAAAAAATTATAGGTTAGATTTAGTGCTTTCGAAATGGAATAAAATACTAAAATAGAATGAAAATCCTTTTATCAACAAATACTTCAAGAAGAGTATTAGAAGTTTTAGAGTCTAAAATAAATTTCTTAAAAAAAGAAGGACATGAGGTTCATGTTATTTGCAGCAGGGATTTTTTAACCAGTAAGCTTAAAAAAAGACATAAAAACATCCATTTTTGTGAAATTAATAGAAATAAGATTTCTCCTTTAAATGATTTATTTCTTTTGTTTAAATACTGGAAATTATACAAAAAAATTAATCCAGATTTAATATTTCACTCAACAATTAAGCCAAATATTTATGGATCAATCATTGCTAGTTATTTGAAAATAAATTGCGTAACGCATATTTCGGGTATTGGCTCAACCATTAATAAAAATTTCATTTTTAATTATATAATAATTCCCTTATATAAATTTTCACAAAAGAAAGTAAGGAAAGTATTATTTCAAAATTTTGATGATAAAAAGTTTTTCATTGAAAAAAATATCATAAAAAAATCACAGGCTTCTTTGCTGCCGACTGCATTTGATTTTTCAAGATTGAATAATATGAGTAAGAATATTTCAATTAAAAATAAAAACAAATTTAGATTTTTTTACGTTGGAAGATTGATTAAAGAAAAAGGAATATTTGACTTTTTAATAGCAGCTGAAAAATTGTCAAATCAAAGCAATAAAGTTGAATTTTTTATAATTGGTAATCTTGATTTTCGCGGATTCAAAAAAAATAGCATCTTTAAAAAATTCCAATTAAAAGATAATTTTACTTTCATAAATTACTCAGATAAAATACTCGAATATATAGACAACGCAGACTGTGTTGTTGTGCCATCATGGAGAGAAGGAATGTCAAATGTTTTAATTGAAGCAGGAGCAATGAAAAAACCATCTATTGCATCAGATGTTCCAGGTTGTAAAGATGTTATAACTAATGGATATAATGGTTATTTATTTAAACCAAAAGTTTTTAATGAAATTATTTATGCAATGAATAGGATTTTAAATGATTCTAATATTCAAAGAAAAGAAATGGGTTTGAACGCGCACAATAATATTAGGGAAAAATTTAGATTTAAAGATTTAGAACTATTTTATGAAAACTTATTAATATCAATTAATTAATAATTGCTTAATTTATTTAAATGAAAATTATTCTTTTAAGGCACGGTGAAAGTAAGTGGAATCTTGAAAACAAGTTTACCGGATGGACTGATGTTCCACTTACAGATAACGGTATTAATGAAGCAAAGTTTGCTGGAAAACAAATTCTAAATGAGAATTTGAAAATTAAATCAATTTTTACTTCATTATTATTAAGAGCTACTGACACAGCAAAAATAGTAGCTAAAATTATTTCGTTTGACCTAGATAGTATTGTATATAATGCACGATTAAATGAAAGACATTATGGTGCACTACAAGGTCTTAATAAATCAGAAACAGCAAAGAAATATAGTGAAGAGCAAGTAAAGATTTGGAGGAGGAGTTATGATATTCCTCCACCTTTATTAAGTGAAAACGATAAAAGACACCCTAAATTTGATTCGAAGTTCAATGATTTATCGTTTAAATGTCCCTCCGGAGAAAGTCTTAAGGATGTGGTGGAGAGATTAGAACCATTTTTTACAAAAACTCTTAATAATCTCAAAAATTCAGATGAAAATCATTTAATTGTAGCGCACAGTAACTCATTAAGAGCTATAATTATGATATTAGAAAAATTATCACAAAAAGAAATTGTTTCAGTCAATTTACCAACAGGAATTCCACTAGTTTATGAATTAGATAGCTCCTTAAATATTGTTAACAAGAAATTCTTAATTAAAGAAGAGCTTTTAAAACAAAAAGAAGAAGATATTATAAATCAGGGAAAAATAAAATGAGTTACAATTTTTCTAAAATAAAGGTTCTTCTAATTGGAGATTTTATGGTTGATAACTATATCAAAGGTGAATCATTTAGAAACTCTCCTGAAGCACCAGTCCCAATATTAATTCCCAATTCAGATTTGAGTATTCCAGGAGGCGCAGGTAATGTGGCAATGAATTTAAGTTCATTAGGTGCGAAAGTAGATTGTATTGGTACAGTTGGTGATGACAAATGGGGAGAAGTATTAATTAATAAACTTGAACTTGCTAATGTTAACTGTACAAAGATAAAAAAAATTAAAGATCATCAAACTACATTAAAACAAAGATTTTATATAAAAAACAAACAAGCTTTTAGATTAGACAAAGAAAAATACCACGAATATAATTTTAATATCAAGCAAGATTACGTAGATAATTTTGATGTTATAATTATTTCTGACTATAATAAAGGAGTAATTAATAAAAAAATAGATTTTAAATCTAAATTAATAATTGTTGACCCAAAAAAAGATAATTTCAGTATATATAGAGGTGCGCACATAGTTACTCCAAATTTAAATGAGCTAAGAAAAAGTGTTAACTTAGATTTAAAAAGTGATAAATCTATTATAAGTGCATGTAATGAATTAATAAATAAATTTGATTTTAAATATATTGTAGCCAAAAAAGGAGATAAAGGAATGATAGTGGTAGGAAGAGGTAGTTTTTCTAAAACTATTGATAGTCATGATGTTGCTCATCCAGATGTAACAGGCGCTGGCGATACTGTAATTTCATGCTTAGCTTTATCTTTTGCAAAAAGTTCAAACATTAAAGAATCTGCAGAGCTTGCAAATTATGCAGCATCAATTTCTGTATCAAAAATTGGTACAGCTCATGTTACCATTAATGATTTAAATAATTATATTAAAAGAGATGATTAAAGAAGCAATTAAGCAAGCAATAATTGAACACAAAGAAATTATTCAATTAATTAATACAGAATCAGTTTATAAATCAACTGAATTATTAGTATCGACTATAAATTCAGGAAATACAGTTTTTTGGTGTGGAAACGGAGGTAGTGCTTCACAAGCTAATCATCTCTCAGCTGAACTTACTGGTGGCATGTATAAAAGTAAAAAATCTCCTTTTAAATCATTATGCCTTAATGTTGACACTTCATTTATAACAGCCTGGTCTAATGATGATTCCTATGATAATATTTTCGTTAGACAGCTTGATAGCTTATCTGAAAGAAATGATCTTATTGTTTTATTATCAACTAGTGGAAATTCAAAAAACTTAATCAATGCTGCAAAATTTGCTCAAGAAAAAGGATTAAAAGTATTATCATTAACTGGTTCTGACGGCGGTGTTTTAAAAGACTATTCGGATATAAATATTAATATAGATTCAAATTCTACACAAAGAATTCAAGAGATGCACATATTAATTGGACATATTATTTGTGATATCCTTGAAAATTCGTTTTAGCTTTTCACCTCAATTGGTTTAACATAGAAATTCCAGTCCATAACTTCAATTTGTGAATATTTACTGATATCAAATGATTGATATTCTTTATTTGGGAATACCCTAATTTCTTTTCCATTTACTAGTAAATCTACAGGCATCGTGAAGTTATCATTTACATTATCCCATTTATAAAAAAATTGTGTATCAGTTTGGTAGTATTTTAATTCAGGTTGATGAGGAGTATAGAAATATTGTTCAGCAAAATACCAATAATTATCTTTGGTTTTTTCATTTACTTTATTAAAAAAGTCACCTGTATTTGCAAAGTTCTTTGCATTTTCAATCATAAATTCTTTTAAAATCTCAAACCATACTTTATCATCTTTAATTACATTTCTTAAGGTATGCATGATCCAAGCACCTTTCATGTATGTGTCACCATGAAGAGCCCAATGATTTTCATTTTCTCTACCAACAATTGGAATTTCATTTACAATGCGATTTTTAATTGTATTAAGATAATGGACACCGACTTCATAACTATTAAATTTATTTTCAAAATAAATTGACTCCGAGTACACTTGTAAGCCTTCATGAATCCAGATATGAGTTGGATCTGATGCAGTAACGCTATTACCAAACCATTCATGACCAGTTTCATGTATGATCAAAGGGTCAATTACTCCATACATAGGCCAGCTTTTACTTCGAACTCCATTATAAAGACTAAATCCATTACCATATGTCACTGCTGATTGGTGTTCCATTCCAAGGTATGGGACTTCAATAAGTTTGTAACCATCGTCATACCACTGATAATCACCAAAATATTTCTCATAAAAACGAATTACCTCTTTAGATTGCTTAAAGTAGTTTGAAGCTAATTCTTTGTTATAGTCTAAAACATAATGATTCATCGAATGAATTGTATTATCCTTAATAAACGTATCCTGAACTGCTACATAGTTTCCGATTTGAACTGATATATTATAATTATTTATTGGATTACTTACAAACCACTCATAAGTAGTTTTATCTCCTGATTCTTTTACGCTTCTCAATTTACCATTTCCAACTGCAAATAAATTTGATGGAACAGTATAAGCCATTCTCACACTATCTCCTTCCGAAGTAATATGATCTTTGTTTGGCCACCAAATTCTTGCACCTTCACCTTCACAAGATACGGCAACCCAATCACGATTATCTTTATCTTTTGACCAGGTAAATCCTCCAGCCCAAGGTGGATTATCAGCACTTTGAGGAATACCCTGGTAAAAAATAGAAAACTCAAAAATAGTATTTTTTTTAATGGTTGACGAAAAATTAATTAATACTGCATCAAAATTTCTTAAAAATGATAACTCTTGGTCATTGTGAGTTATTTTTTTGATATTAAGATTTTCAGCTAGGTCAATTTGAAGCTTATTTAGATCTTTCATGCTTTCAGCTTTAACTGTTACAAATCCATTTAAAGACTTGTTTTCAATATCAAAATCAATATTTATATCGTAAAATGATACCCTGTATGACGAGCGATTTTCATTTAATTTACCAATTAATAGGTTATTAGGGGTTAAGTCTGGTAAGTTGTATTGATCTCCGTGAGGCCTGTTTTCTTGGCAGGCAATAAAAGTGCATAATATTAAACTAAAAATTATTTTTTTCATAATAAGTCCTTGTTTTGAATACATTATTAGCAAAGATGATATAATATAAAATAACACAAAAAAGAAACCATAGAACAATAGCAAATGCATCTTTTATTAGATATAAAATATATACTATTGAAAAATAAATAATCCACTTTACCCACACTGGTTGCGACCATATTTTTAATAAAAAATTCATTTAATATCTTTTGATAAAAGTACTTTAAATATAGTTTTATAAACAATATAAATATCAAATAATAAACTCTTCCTAAATAAATATTCTTTATCAAATTTTACTTTTTCTTCGATACTTATTTCATCTCTACCATTAATTTGAGCCCATCCGGTTATACCTGGCATAATTTCATTTAAATCATATTTATCTCGAATTTTGATTAAATCGTGCTGATTATACAAAGCTGGTCTAGGACCAACAAAATTTATATCTCTCATAATTATGTTTATTAATTGTGGTATTTCATCAAGGCTGGTTTTCCTTAAAAAATTTCCTGATTTAAGTAGATATTTTTGACTTTCAATTAAATGTGTAGCTAAGTCAGGCGTATTATTTTTCATTGTTCGAAATTTGTACATATAAAAACTTCTCTTATTTAGACCTATTCTTTTTTGCTTGAAAATAACTGGGAAACCATCATCAAAGAAAATTACCAGACTTATCAAAAAATATATTGGTATTAAAATGATAAATAAAAATATTGCTAATATTGCTTGAAACATTTTTTATATTAAATATTTTTTTTGAACAAAGCATTTCATTATCTATAAATTTAATAGCTTTGTTAGGTCAATATAATTAATATCTTTTTGTGAAAGTATGTGTTATTGGAGCAGGGGGATGGGGTAAAAACCATATTAATACATTAAATAAGCTTGGTGCTCTTTCTGGTATTGTTGATTCTAACAGAACATTGTTAAACAGCTATAAAGATATTAACGAGGAGTGTATATTATATAATACTTTAGATGATGCAATCAACCAAGATTTTGATGGCTTCATTATTGCTACACCAGCTGAGACACATTTCGAAATAGCAAAAAAACTAATAAAAAATTCTCACAATATACTGATTGAAAAACCAATTTGCTTAAAATATGAGGAAGCAAAAAAAATTGAAAATCTTGCTATTGAAAAAGATTGCTTTGTCATGGGAGGTCATTTACTTTTATTTCATCCTGCTTATATAAAAATCAAAAAACTTTTGACTGATAATCATATCGGTGATATAAAATACATTTACAGTAATAGAATAAATTTTGGTAAAATTAGATTTAATGAAAATGTATTATGGAGCTTAGCTCCTCATGATATATCACTTTTTTTGCACTTTGCTGATTCAGAGATCGTAAATGTATCATCTTCAAGCTCATTTATTATTGGAAGCCAAATTTCTGACTCCTCTACTTTTGGGTTAAAATTTTCTAATGGAATTGATTCACATTCTTTCGTCAGTTGGTATCATCCATTCAAAGAACATAGATTTGTAGTTATTGGAGAAAATGGAATGATTTCATATGAAGACTCCTCTAATGAAAAAAATATTGAACTTCATAGAAAATTTATTTCAAAAGACGGTGAATTGATTGATAAAGGAACTGATTTTATTGATTATGAAGACGGTTCTGCTTTAGAAAATCAATTAAGCTTTTTCCTTGAATCTATTAAGAATAAATCAAATCATAATTACAGCAATCTCAAGTTGTCAGTAAAAATTATTGAAACACTAGAGAAGTTAGAAAAATGAAAAAGAGAGATTTTTCAATACTAATTGTTATTGGTGCAAGGCCGCAGTTTATAAAGTATGCTCCATTAGCAAAAGAATTGAATAAAATTAAAAATCTTAATCAAATTGTTGTTCATACAGGTCAACACTATGATAAAAATATGTCCACTGTTTTTTTTGATGAACTGGGCATACCAGAACCTAATATTAATCTAAATATAAATAATTTTTCAAGAGGAAAAATGATTGGAAAAATGATTGATAAAATTGAGGAAGTGATCATTGAATACAGTCCAGATCTAGTTATAATATTTGGCGACACAAATTCTACTTTAGCAGCTGCTGTAGCTTCTTCGTCATTCAATTTAAATTTAATGCATATAGAAGCTGGTCTTAGATCTTTTAATAAATATATGCCTGAAGAGCACAATCGAATTGTTGCAGATCATTTATCAAATATATTATGTGTTACTAGTGAAGAACCTAGAAAAAATCTCATTAATGAAGGATTTTCGAAAGAAAAAATTTTTTTAACAGGTGACATTATGTTAGATACATTTTTATTGAATAAACAAGAAATTAACAAAAGGAATTGCTATAAAAAATTTGGTCTCAAAAAAAATAATTATATTATTTGTACAATACATAGGCAAGAAAATACCCATAGTATTCAAAGGCTAACAAATATATTTAAGTCTCTAAATTATATTTCTAGAAATATTTCACAGGTAATAATTCCTTTACATCCAGCAACAAAAAATAAACTTTCAAAAATAAAAATTGATTTATCAAACATAAAAATTATTGATCCAACAAGTTATTTAGATTTTATGTCTTTAGTTGCACATTCAAATTATGTAATTACTGATTCTGGGGGCTTACAAAAAGAGGCTTTTTATCTTGAAAAACAATCTTTAGTACTTAGGACTGAATCTGAGTGGGTTGAATTATCTCAATCAGGCAACTCAATATTAGTAAATCCTAATAATTATGATAATATATTGCATGCCGCATCAACTTTGTTTGATAAAAAAATTGTTAATAAAGATCTTTATGGTGATGGAACAGCTGCTATCAAGATATCAAAAATAATTAATAATCTGATGTCAGATTAATTAAAGTCTATCATATAATTCAAATAATTTTTTTTCTTCAATATTCCAATTGTAATTTTTAGCTATAAAAAGATTTCCAAGCTTTCCTTGTTCGTTTATCTGATTATCACTTTTAGAAATAATATTTTTTACAGTAATTAATACATCGTTTTCATTGGTAATATCACAATAGTAAATAAAAGATTTATCTTCTGGTATTACATCTTTATATGATTGAAAATTTGAACAAATTACTGGAGTTCCATAGTTTAAATATTCATAAATTTTATTTGGATTACTAACTAAATGATGTTCGATTGGAAGAAATGTACAACTCCCACACACACTTTCTGATATTAAATCAACTTTTTGCTCTAAATTTAAATATCCTTTATAAGATACATTATGAAGTTTTAACATCTTTTTTTCAAATTTTTTATTTGAAAATTTACCAGCAATTACAAACTTAATTTGGAGCTTTTGTAATACTTTAGCGATTACATATAAACCACGTTCTTCTGAAATCAAACCGACATAACAAAATTGTTTTTTTCTAGGTTTTTGAATAAAGTCATAGTCTAATATTGGCGCATTAGATACAACGACATGTTTGTTAAGCTTATTTAAATTCAAATTTAAATCTTTATGGACAATTGAAATCCCATCAACCATTTTTGAAAAAAAAACCTCAATTTTTGGTAGTATGGTTTTTAAAATCTTTTTTAGTGTTTTTGGTATGTATGCTTTGACTTCCATTTGTTTTACATAATTTTCGTGAACATCATAAATTACTTTTTTCCCAAAAAGCTTCCATATTGGAATGGCAAGCATAAGCTCTGGATCATGAAAGTGAATAATTTTATAATTAAAATTTAGTGATTTAGGTAAAACAAAAATCCAACTCGACAAAATTCTTAAAAATTTATTTTTGAAAAAATTGATTCTATGAAAATTAACTTCATCTATTTTGCCTGTATAGTTTGGATTAATTAAATGAACTTCAAATTTCTTTGATAAACTTTTACACTCTTTCATATAAATTCTTGTATCTTTATGCGAGTGTACAGATGTTATATGAAGAATCTTAGTTTTCATTATTTTGACATTAAATACAATAATTTATTATTACCAGAAATAATTATATATCTTATATTATATGATGATTTTCGTATTAACATAC